>Ga0182792_1000522_pt1 | contig 35497 bp, 31 predicted proteins | sample Passage237B_FD_130497 | JGI IMG/M metagenome (GOLD analysis project Ga0182792, IMG submission 130497) | Cellulose adapted compost microbial communities from Newby Island Compost Facility, Milpitas, CA, USA - Passage2 37B (version 2) (version 2) ...
GACGGCTTTTCTTTGCTTCACGTTTGAAATCGCTACTGATTGTGTGACCCATAGGGGAATCGAACCCCTGTTTCAACCGTGAAAGGGTCGTGTCCTAACCGCTAGACGAATGGGCCGACTGGTACTCCTACTTCGTAGCGATGTCTCACGCTCAGCTTTTTTCACGAGGCGTTTCGTTCAAACGCGGTGCAAAGATGTGGGCTAAATTTTTAGTATGCAATACCCTGCTCAAAAAAAATTCAAAAAAAAATGGGCTTAATTTGGCAGTAGGCTAAGATTCAGTCGTTTATCTGTGAAAAAATTTTTCAAAAATTTTCAGCCCTTTTCTGGGTTTGCCTTTCCAGCTACTCACTTCACCCGAACAGGGGTCTGCCAGTCGCCGGCCATCTCGTAAGGGAGTCGCCAGACGTTCCCCTTGCTGTCGCCAAAGTAAAGCACCGACTCGCTCATGTGGTCTGGATTACCATCGGCCCAGAAATACCTGAACGGGTCCTGGCCGTTGACCACCTTCCGGATGTAATTGTGATTCCGCTGGCTTTTCCGGGTAAGCTGTTTCGCCCGTACCCAGGTCCGGCCCTTGTCGGTGCTCTTCCACATCACCACTTCACCGCCACCACCCCATTGCTGGGGTGTGTTTTCGGTTGGTGCAATTACCGTCCATTCGTAGCCCTCTACAAACAGGCTGCCCGTATCGTAGTTGTGATCGGAGGTGGTGATCGGATGATTCTCCCAGCTGTTGCCGTTCCAGTAGAGTACGTACCACTGACGCGGCCCGTTCAGGGGACCCGGCTGATGCCCCGGACCAGCCAGGTACAGGGCAATCGGATTGCCCTTTTCGTCGAAGTTGACATCCTTGATGTACACATTCTTGCCCTGACTGAAATATTCCATCACAAGGGCAGGGGATTTGACATCCTCCAGCGGAGTACTAAGCTCCTTACCGTCGATGGTTGTCCAGGTCTGACCGAAGTCGGTCGTCTGAAGGTAGTAGATGTTGGTACGGAGGTCAACATTGCCGTCGGGGTGCCAGTTGAAGAAGAAACAGATCTTCTCACCAAACTGGCCGCTGATCTGATAATGCCCGCTGTTTTTATCCTCCGGTCTTTTCATCCCGACCAGTTTCTTGTCTTCCGTCCAGTTCGCTCCATCCGCGGAAGTCTCAAAATAAAGCTCCCGTACGCCTGTGTATTTGGTGAACAGGTGCAGAAAGCCTTTTCCGGGCACGAATTTGGGCTGTGGGTAGGTCATCTCCTCCTCAGTGATCAGATCGAAGCCTTCGATGGAATAGGGCTGTTTACTGCGGTATTTGAAGCCCGGACGAACTTTGCCCCTGCCACTCACAAATACCCACAGGAAACCTTTGTCATCCATGGCCAGGCTGGGATTGTCGTGCGGGTCCTCCACACCCCGCTTGTCGTAGACTATGGTCGGCTTACTAACCTTGCCCGTCTTATGGTCAAAAACGCCCGCCATGCAAAGGAGGTAGTTATCGAGGGGACTGGTTGTGCCGCCATACACAAAAAAGGTTTTTTCCACTTCCGGTGCGTAAATAGCCAGGGGAATGTGCTTGGCCGTATAGGTGCCCAGTCCGCCTGAATACTTGTCGCCGTAGTCCGAAAACTGCCCCAGCGTAAACCAGATGCCCTTATAGCCGTTGATTTTCTGATTTTCGGTTTGGGCAGGGGAGTCAGGTGAAAGGAGCGAAAGAAATGCCCCTAAACAAGTAATATACGTAAGTTTTTTCATAAAAAAAAGGTTCGGTTAGCTCAGGTGAGCTAAACTGTTGATATCCATAAAACAGAGACGAAAACCGTCCGGTACTACTCTGAAATTAATTCTTGAAAAAAGTCCCGAGGTCTCTGCCCGTAGGTTCTTCGAAGATCTCCAGGTCGAAGTAGGGAGCAGCTGCTATGACATGATCGAAAATGTCGGCCATAATCCCCTCGTATTCCAGCCATACGGTAGTAACGGTAAACACGTAAATTTCGAGTGGAATTCCCTTCTCATTGGGGGCAAGCTGCCTGACCATGGAGGTCATATGCTGGTGGAGCCCGGGAAGCTGTCGCAGGTATTCGGTCAGATACAAGCGGAAAAGGCCCAGGTTGGTCATATGGCGGCCATTGAGTGGCAATGCCTTGTTGATGTTTCGAGCTTTATTGTATTCTTCGATTTCGATGGCTTTTTTTTCGAGGGCTGGTCCCAGAAGTTCTATCTGCCGGAAGCGTTCCAGATCGGAAGGCTGCAGGAAACGGACCGAGCTCATTTTGATACTGATCGACCGCTTGATCCTCCGTCCGCCCGATTCCTTCATCCCACGCCAGTTCCGGAACGAGTCGGATATAAGGGAGTAGGTGGGAACCGTCGTAATGGTCTTGTCGAAGTTCTGGATTTTAACCGTAGTCAGGGTTATTTCGATCACATCGCCGTCGGCCCCGTACTTGGGCATTTCCACCCAGTCGCCGATACGGACCATATCGTTGGTCGTGACCTGTATACTCGCCACGAAACCCAGGATCGTGTCTTTGAAGACCAGCATCAGGACGGCTGACATGGCTCCCATAGCCGTGAAAAACGACCAGACTTCCTTCCCGGTTACCAGGGAAAAGATCAGTACGAGTGTAATGAAATTGAGCAGGATATTGACCACCTGCTGGTAACTTTCCAGGGGTTTGTCACGATAGCCTGGTTTGGTCGCCGCAATGTCGGTGACCGAACGGAACACCCTTTTGAAAATCCCCGCGACAAAAATGATGATCAGAATATTGACGACCGTATAGGCAGGGGTGACCAGCTGCTTGTAGTGCTTGAAAATGCCCGGCACGGCGTTGTAAAGCGCGATCAGGGGAATCAGATTGGCGGTTTTTCGCACCACCTTGTTGTTGATCAGCGCCAGGAAAAAAGGCCGTAGTTTGCCGAATTTCAGCGACTGGAATGACTTGGTCAGGACTATATTCACCACCTTGTCGATGATCCAGGACAGGCAGAAAATGAGAAGGATCATCAGAAAGATGTTCAGGAGCTTTGCATCGTTTTTCTCCAGGTTGAGCGACAACAGAAAATTGTAGGTGACTTTGTGGAGGTATTCAAAAATGGATGAAATATTGGTCATGATGTATAAGGCACAACGTGAAAACCGGAAGCAAAAATGCGGTAACCGAAAGGTAGAGTCTGCAAAATTAGGCTTTTTTTAAGGTAAGCAGCAATCCGGAAGGACATTCGCCCCGGAAAGCCGCTGAGAATAAGCCATCGTGGCGACTGGTGTGCCGCTCTTTGCAGTATATCCGGATTATGCCAAATAAAATTTCTTTTCTCCTGGAAGGGTACTTTTCAGGGGGCAGAGCCGTAATACATTCCAAACGTTTCCCACAAAGTACTTTATGAATAATTTGCCTTTACTCGATCTGACCGTAATAGGAATTTACCTCCTTTTAATGGTACTGATCGGATATTACTTTTCCAGGAAAGAGCAGGGTTCTGAACAATTCACAAAAGCGGGGGGAGCAATTCCCGGCTGGGCGATCGGCCTTTCTCTTTACGCTACGTTCCTGAGCAGCAATACCTTCATCGGAGTGCCAGGTAAAGCCTTCGGAAGTAACTGGAATTCCTTCGTATTCAGTCTGGCCATGCCGTTGTCGGCCTGGGTCGCCGCCAAATATTTTGTGCCTTTTTACCGCAGATCAGGTGAGGTTTCCGCCTACACCCACCTCGAACACCGCTTCGGAACCTGGGCCCGTACCTATGCGGTAATCTGCTTTCTGCTTACGCAGCTGGCCCGGATGGGATCCATCTTCTTTGGAATTGCCCTGAGTCTGCAGGCCCTGACCGGTATTCCCATGACTACCGTAATGCTGGTAGTAGGCGCCTGTATCATCGTTTATACCGTTCTGGGGGGAATTGAAGCCGTCATCTGGACAGAGGTGTTGCAGGCCGTCGTACTGACGTTTGGCGCCGTTATGATCATTTATTATGTGCATAGCGGCGTGCCCGGCGGTTTCCCCGAGATTATAGAGATCGGGAAGGCTGCGGACAAATTCAGTCTGGGAAGCTTTTCCTTCGACTTCACCTCGGCGACTTTCTGGGTGATCCTACTTTATGGCTTCTTCATCAACCTGAACAATTTCGGGATGGACCAGAACTATGTGCAGCGTTACCATACCGCTAAATCGCCCCGGGAAGCCGCCTCTTCGATCTGGATGTGCGTATGGCTCTACCTCCCGATTTCAGCCGTTTTCTTTCTCATCGGAACCTGTCTGTACTCCTATTTTGAAGTAAATCCCGAACTGCTCGTTTTTGTAAAGGAACAGGCAGCCCGGGAAATGCTGCCTGCAGGGGCTTCTCCGGCCCAGATCTCGGATCTGGCTGCTACCCTTAAACCCTCCGATTATGGCGATAAGGTGATGCCCTGGTTTATGGTGAACAAAATTCCAACCGGACTGGTCGGCCTGATCGTATCGGGGATTCTGGCTGCGGCCATGAGTACCATCAGCTCGGGTATGAACGCGTCGGCCACCGTATTTTCAGAGGATATCTACCAGCGCTATTTCAACCGGTCGGCTACCGACAAACAGAAAATGAAAGTATTATATATCGGAACAGCTTTTTTTGGCCTGGCCGGTGTGTTTACGGGAATCGCCATGATCGGAGCCAAAAGTATTCTGGATATGTGGTGGGAGCTGTCGGGGATTTTTGCCGCCGGTATGCTGGGTATCTTCCTCCTGGGACTCATCAGCCGCCGGACCAACAACCGGGAAGGTTTTACAGCCGCCCTGATCGGGGTCCTTGTTATCATCTGGATGACCTTCTCGAAAAACATCCCCGATGACTATTCCTTCCTCCGATTCTCCCTCCATGTGAATATGATCATTGTAATCGGGACCCTGACCATCTTCCTGGTCGGCGTGTTGCTTACCAAACTCAGGAAACCATCTGTCGAAGCTTAATATTTCTATATTACCATGTCTGTTAAAGGGAAATTTGTACCGGTAATGATCACTCCTTTCAAGGAGAATAAGGAAATTGATTACAGTCAGCTGACTGCCTTAACCGAATTTTATCTGAAAGCCGGAGCCAAAGGGCTGTTTGCGAACTGCCTTTCCAGCGAAATGTTCGAACTATCGGAAGAAGAGCGCCTGGCTATTACCCGGCATGTGGTGGAAGTAGCCGGCGGCGAAGTACCGGTGGTGAGTACCGGAACCTTCGGAGGCCCCATCGCAGAACAGGCCGATTTTATCAAGAAAATCTCTGACACGGGGGCAGACGCTGTCATCGCTATTACCAGCCTGCTGGCCGAAGAGAGTGAGTCGGACGAGGTGCTGGATGCGCGTGTATTCGAACTGCTCGAACTGACCGGCGATATTCACCTGGGCTTTTATGAATGCCCGGTACCCTATAAAAGGGTGCTTAGCCCCGAACAACTGCAGCGTTATGTCGGTACCGGAAAGGTAGTTTATCACAAGGACACTTCGCTGGATATCGATTCCGTAACCCGTAAGGTGCAACTGACCGCCGGCAGGAAATTCGAACTCTATGATGCCTATATGGTCAATGCCGTCGCTTCCCAGAAAGCCGGTGCAGCCGGATTATCCTGTATACAGGGAAACTTTGTACCTGAACTGGTTGTGTGGCTGTGCGAAAATTTTGCAGAGGAAAGCCAGCAGCATACGGTAGGTGTGGTTCAGAAATTCTTCGTCGATAATATGGATGTCATGCACAATGTGTATCCGATTATCGCCAAATACTTCCTTAAAAAACGCGGATTCGATATCGGTCTGACTACCCGCCGGGAGGTAGGGGACTTTACCGATCAGATTGCTGCCGATATCGATGACCTGTATGAAAGATATCAATCCCTAAAAGCCGAGATCGGATTATCCGATCTGGCTTTCAGTTTGCCCTATTGATGACGACTTTCCTAACTTCCCGATTCCTGATGAGTACTGCAGTTATGGCAGTACTCTTTTCATGTTCAAGCGAACCGACTATGACAACCTACGAGGAAATACAGTTAACCAAAGACCCCTCGGGGCATTGCATCAATTCGACCGAGGTATTTTCCCCTGACGACGAATGGATTGTTTACGATTCGAGGCTCGTAGATTCGGGGATAGGAGCAGCGGGCGAAGTGGCCATGGTTAACACCCGGACAGGGGAAATCAAAACCCTTTATCGTACACAGCACCAGACGGAATTTGGTCCGGGAGTGGGCGCTGTCACCTTTTCTCCCTTTGGCGACAGGGTGCTGTTCATTCATGGGGTCCGTAATGCCGATCAGGATAAGCCCTATTCGATGACACGGCGGACTGGAGTGGCTGTGGACGTAAACGATCCGATGAAGCCGATCTTTATGGACGCGCGGTGTATGGAGCCGCCTTTCGTGCCCGGAGCCCTGCGGGGAGGTACCCATGCGCATACCTGGAGCAGTGACGGCTGGATCAGCTTTACCTACAATGACTATCTCATAGAACAGGAAGCCAAAAAAGGCCGAAATGTACGTGACCTGCGTACCATCGGCATCATGGTGCCCGGAATTCCGGTAACCGTTGAAGATGATGGCAGCCTCGAAAACAACAGCGGGGAAATGTTCTCCCTGATTGTCGCCGAAGTTAAGGACAATCCTCAACCGGGAACCGACGAAGTGGACAAGGCTTTCGACGAATGCTGGATCGGCCGGGAGGGCTATGTAAAACCCGACGGAACCCGGCAAAGAAGAGCCATCGCCTATCAGGGCAACGTCCGCGACAGACTGGGAAATACCAAAACCGAGATTTTTGTCGTCGATATCCCGGACAATATTGCAAAGCTTGTCCGGGAGCTGGAGATATCTCCAGACCCTGGCGTACGCCTGCCTGTATCCGGAGCCCTGGTTTCAAGAAGAATTACCCATCTGAAAAAAGGCGTAAGCCCGGCACCCCGGCACTGGCTAAGGTCTACCCGGGATGGAGAGAAGATCGGTTTCCTGGCCGAAGACGAACAGGGAATCGTGCAGTTTCATTACGTCTCGCCCAATGGAGGTGAACCCCGTCAGGTGACGCGACTGCCCTTTTCCATCTTCGGACCCTTTAATTTCAGTCCCGACGGTAAGAAAGTGGCTTACATAGCCGATAACAGCGTGTATGTCACCGATCTGGAAAGCGGAGAATCGCAGCGGATAAGTCAGAAATATCCGGAAGAAGAACCTGCAGTAGGAGCGGTGATCTGGTCGAATGATGGAAAAACATTAGCCTTCAACCGTTTCATCAAAGCCGACGATGGCAACCGGTATATGCAGGTGTTCCTGCTGAAGGAAAAATAGATTCATCGGAAAAAGCAGGGGGAGGGTTGAACTTATCAACCCTCTTTTTGTTTATATTTATTGAAATATTGCCCGAAAAATTTGCCGTTGGGTATATAACCCTTAATTTAGGGCAGTTATAGGCTGGAACCATGTTCGCCTCACATCCCTATTAATGTCAGTATTCCACACATATCACCCCTCAGACCAGCGGAATTCATGCTTTTTCGCTGAACGGGTATTTTGTGTGCGATGGCCGGAGAAGCTGGAGCTGACCGGCCGGTTTGAATTCTATCCATCTCCCAAAGCTTTTATTTCTTAAGCCCCCGAATCAGACTTTTTGCTGGTACTGTTTCGGGGACCCACATTTTCCATATCCGGAAATTTTTTCCAAAACAGTACAGATTGGTCAGTCGGGGAGCGATTAGTCAATCATTTTTAATTCTTAAAACATTATGCAAGTACAAAATAATCAGGTGATTCTGTGCGAAGAAGACTTTCGCCTTTTAACCGCATTAACTGAAAATGTATCCGCCCAGGGCCTGAAACAGGAAGGCACTCTATCGTATGAAATTGCCCGCGCCAAAGTGCTGCCGGAAGAGAAACTGCCGGCCAATGTAGTCAGGCTGGGATCGAGGGTTAAAGTAAAGGATATAGACAGCAACCGGGAAATGGCACTTACCATTGTGATGCCCCAGTTTGCCGACGTCAAACAGCAGAAGATATCCGTCCTCACGCCCATGGGGTCGGCGTTGATCGGGTTGTCGGTAGGTGCCCGTATTGCCTGGAAAATGCCGGGTGGCGTGCGGAACCTGGAAGTCCTTGAAGCTGAATTCGAGCCGGAAAAAGCGCTTTGACATCCGGATTTGAAACCTTTATCCAATAGGATAGGTTATATTCTCAAAATAACTTCTGTAATCTCCCGTGTTAAAGTGGTTGGTAATCGGACCGGTAAAATTCTATCAGTGGTGTATATCACCCTTTTTGCCGTCATCCTGCCGTCATACCCCCACATGTTCGGAATACATGATACAGGCCGTCAGGGAATGGGGCATTTTGAAAGGCACCCGCATAGGGCTCAAACGCCTCTCAAAATGCCACCCCTGGGGCACTTTTGGCTATGATCCCGTTCCCCGCAGGGAGGATGGGAAATCCTGATTATTCCGGATCGTTGGTCAGGTCGTAAATCTGCTGTATATCCTTCAGTATTTTCCGGAATTCGAAATTAAGGTCTTTCAGGGTTCCGTTTTTCAGATCGAACACCCAGCCGTGTACGATGGGATACTGTTTTTTGATATACGCTTTCTGTACGGACGCCAGTTTGGTTACATTAAAGCACTGTTCTTCCACATTCAGCTCCACCAGCCGGTCGTAGCGTTTTTCCGGATCGGTTATGGCATTCAATTCATTGACATGCAGGCGGTAAACGTCGCGTATGTTGCGGAGCCAGGGGTTGAGAATACCCATGTCGGTCTGCTGCATGGCGGCTTTCACACCGCCACAGTTGTAGTGACCACATACGATTATGTGCTTTACATCGAGGTATTTGACCGCATAGTTGATGACCGACTGCACGTTGAGATCGATCGGAGCTACCAGGTTGGCGATGTTACGGTGAACGAAGACCTCGCCGGGCTTGGCGCCCATCATCTCTTCCGCCGTTACCCGGCTGTCGCTGCAGCCGATATACAGGTAGTCGGGGTTCTGGTTCTGGTTGAGCCGTTCGAAGAAATGGGGATCATTGTCCTTCTTCTCTACAGCCCATTTTTTGTTGTTTTCAAATATTTCCTCGTAAGTAATCATGCCTGTTTTCTTAAGGTTGGAATTGCCAAAAGTACAGGTTACCTGCAGAAAAAATAAATTGCCCTATGACAAAATAATATGTTGAGTCTAATAATCAGCAACTTAATCCGTTTCATCACCGTACAGGAAACCAGACAAACCGGTAAAACAGCCGGACATTTCTGTAACTTTTGGCCTATTTTTGTTGTTGCTCAGAAAGAGTCAGGAAAGTAACACCATAGCAAGTGAACGAGGAAACCAAGAGTGGTAAGATTTTTGATCTGCCTACATTAAAACGCCTATACAAGTTTGTCTACCCCTACCGGAAGCAGTTTTTTCTGTTGATTGGCATCATCATACTGAGTGCTGCCCTGGCCCCATTGCTGCCCCTGCTGATCAAGCATACGGTAGACGTGTCCATTGCCAACCGCGACATGCCGGGGCTGATCACTATGGTCATGCTGATGATCGGCACGCTCGTACTCAGGGGCGTGGTACAGTTTACCAATACCTATCTGTCGGGCTGGCTGGGCCAGAATATCATCCGGGATATCCGCATGCAGGTATTTGATAAAATCGTTAGCCTGCGTCTGAAATACTTTGACAATACTCCCATTGGCCGGCTGGTTACCCGTACCATCTCCGATGTGGAAACGCTCTCGGAAGTATTCAGTGAGGGTATGGCGGCCATTGCCGGGGACATTCTGCAGCTGACACTGATCATAGGCGCTATGTTCTACATCGACTGGAAACTGTCACTCGTAAGCCTTTCCATGATCCCGCTGATGCTGATCAGCACCTATATTTTCAAGGAAAAGATCAAAGATTCCTTCAACGAAGTCAGAGCGGCCGTGGCCAACCTGAATACTTTCGTGCAGGAGCATATTTCGGGCATCAACATCGTCCAGATTTTCAGCGCAGAAGACCGGGAGTACAGGAAATTCGTGGCCATTAACAAGGAGCATGCCAAAGCCAATATCCGGTCAATCATGTATTATTCCATTTACTACCCTGTAGCCGACGTCATCTCTTCGGCGGGGATCGGATTGATCGTGTGGTACGGAGCCAATCAGATCATGGATCTGGAGATGAGTTTTGGTACAGTACTGGCTTTCGTGATGTTCAACAACCTCTTCTTTACGCCGATCCGTCAGCTGGCCGACCGTTTCAATACCCTGCAGATGGGAATAGTGAGTACGGACCGGATTCTCAAAATTCTGGATACCGATGAAGTCACTCCCGACCGCGGCACCTATGAGCCGGAAACCATTCGGGGCGAGGTTGAATTTGAACACGTCTGGTTCGCCTATAACGACGAGCAGTATGTCTTAAAGGACGTTAATTTCAAGGTAGGCGCAGGGGAAACCGTAGCACTTGTAGGAGCTACCGGTGCCGGGAAGTCGTCGGTGATCAATATCCTCACCCGATTCTATGAAATCAATAAGGGTACCATCCGGATCGACGGAATACCAATTGAAGATTTTAAACTGAATGCATTGCGCAAATCGATAGGGGTGGTACTGCAGGATGTCTTTCTGTTTTCCGACACCATAGAGAACAATATCCGGATGGGGGATACTTCCATTACCCATGAAGAGATTGTGGAGGCTGCCAAGCTCGTGGGAGTTCATGAATTCATCGAGCGTCTGCCGGGCGGATACCAGTATAATGTGCGGGAAAGAGGCGGCAGCCTTTCCGTAGGACAGCGTCAGCTGCTCTCCTTTGTAAGAGCGATGGTGCATGATCCGAAGATCCTGGTACTGGATGAGGCCACCTCCTCGGTCGACAGCGAAACCGAGGAACTGATCCAGAACGCCATCGAGAAACTGATGTCGGGCCGAACCGCCATTGTCATCGCTCACCGTTTAAGCACCATTCAGGAAGCTGATAAGATCCTGGTGCTGGATAAAGGGGAAATCAAGGAAAGTGGTAACCATAGTGAGCTGCTCGAAAAGGGTGGCCTATATGCCCGCCTGCACCAGATGCAGTACAAGGAAGTAATCAAGGCGGACTAACCGCCCGAAAAGGCATAACCAAAGTATAAATGGAGTTGTTCATCAGCATTTGTCTGGGTATCGGTTTGAGTGCAGCGACGGGATTCCGGATCTTTGTTCCTGCCCTCATTGCTAATGTAGCAGCCATGAACGGATGGATCACCCCTTCCGAAGGATTTGCCTGGCTGGGGACCTGGACAGCCTTTATCGTCCTCCTTACCGCCACGGCAGCCGAAATTGCCGCCTATTACATCCCTTTTATTGACAATCTGCTGGATACGATAGCGATCCCCGCCTCGGTCGTAGCCGGAACGCTGCTGACAACTTCTTTTATTGAAATCGACAATCCGGTACTACAGTGGGTGTTGGGAATCATCGTCGGGGGCGGTACAGCCGGAGTCGTGCAGTCGGGAACAGGGCTTTTGCGTCTTTTTTCGTCTAAATTTACAGGAGGGGTGGGCAATCCGATCGTATCGACCACCGAAAATGTAGCGGCGTTCAGCATATCGACCCTAGCTGTTCTGCTACCGGTTATCGCTCTGCTCGTCACGATTGTCCTGCTGGTCTGGACTGTCAGGGGATTCAAACGGTTCGGCAACCGCAAACCCCAGTTTTGAAAATCAGGGCCCACTGCCTCATTTCAGCAACGAAAGAAAGATCAGATAGTTAATGGAAAATATTCCTGTACATTACTTACCGGAATTGGTGGCCGACCTGCCTCACCTGCAGATCTTCCGTTTCAAGAATACACCGCAGATACCTGGCAGTTTACCCATCATGCAGCTGCCGGTCACCCCGTTGCCTACCGATCATCCGCACCGTCACACCTACTGTGAGATTCTGTTCTTCGAAACCGGCAGCGGCTTTCACGAAATCGATTTCCATACCCACAGCATACACGCTCCCTGCGTACATTTTATCGAGCCGGGGAAGGTACATCTGCTTACGCCGACGGAGGACTGTGTGGGGTATATCATCACCTTCCCTGAAGAGTATTCCAAATTTTACAGCATAGGTAAAGACAGTCAGTTTGCCACTCGGTGGATGCAGAACTGGAAAAATCCCATTGTCAACCTGACTGAAAAATCCTTCCAGTACTTCAGGAATCTGCTGGAGAATATGCTTACCGACTATCTGGAAGGGGGCGAGGAGCGAAACAGTGCCCTGGCAGCCTACCTGCATGTTTTTCTGGGTAAATGCCTGACCGTTGGCGGGAGGCTGACACAGGACCCTGAACCTGTCAACGACATACCCACCCGTTTTCAGGAACTGGTGGAAAAACATTACCGCGAACTGCACAGTGTACATGAATATGCGGAAATGCTGGCAGTGACTGCCGATTACCTCGGAAAAGCAGTCAAGAAAGCCCTGAATACAACTGCCAGCGACTATATCCTGAACCGACTCCTGCTGGAAGCAAAGCGACTGGTTGTATATACCAATCTCACCAGCAAGGAGATAGCCTACGAACTGCACATCGAAGATCCGTCCTATTTCAGCCGCATGTTCAAGCGAAAAACCGGTCTTTCCCCCAATGAGTACCGGAATTCCATGCGGAAAAGTGCCAAGAATTGACCGTATAATACCTTGCAGTGGGGGTGTGCGTTGTCTATTTTTGTACTTTCCTATTACAAAAAAGTATTTAACCGTTTGTCGTTCAGCGTATTCCTTCCAATTGTCTGAACGTGTAACAACCAGACTGTATGAAAATAGACCAGCAACTCAAGGCGGAAGATCTGAAGAGTGATATTGCTCGCTTCTGGGATCTTTCCGGAAAAAAAATTGACCTGATCAACAAGGAATATGATACCTCCAAGGGCTCGCCCGTATTTACGGTTAACGGAAAATATTCTGTCAGAGGCTGGACAGAATGGACCGAAGGGTTCCGGTATGGTTCGGAAGTATTGCAGTTTGATGCCACCGGGGAGGAAAGCTTCCTCCAGTCGGCCAAAGCCCAGACTGTCTCCCGCATGGCCTTCCACGTAGGACATTTCGGTGTTCACGATCATGGTTTCAACAATGTGAGTACCTACGGAAACCTGGTACGGCTCATGAACGAGGGCCGGATTCCGGAGAGTGAGTGGGAGCGGAATTTTTACGAAGTAGCTCTCAAAATTTCAGGTGCAGTGCAGGCAGACCGCTGGACTGCCATCGGGGAGGGAGGATACATCTATTCATTTAACGGACCTCATTCGCTGTTTGTCGATACCATCCGTTCGGTAAGAGCCCTGATGGTGTCTCACCTGCTCGGTCATGCGCTAATGGGGGAGAACGACCGGAAAATCAGTCTTCTGGAAAGGGGTATCTGGCATAGCATCAATACGGCGCGGTATTCCGTCTATTACGGGGAAGGCCGCGATCAGTATGACGTCTGGGGTAGAACCGCTCACGAAAGCATTTTCAATATTAACGATAGAAACTACCGTTGTCCCAACTCCCAGCAAGGTTTCTCCGGTTTTACGACCTGGACGAGAGGCCTTGCCTGGGCGATGACGGGTTTTGCGGAACAGCTTGAAACCCTTGGCCTGTTCTCTGACGAAGAACTACAGCCGTTCGGAGGCAGAAAAGCGGTAGAAGAAATCTTCCTCAAGGCAGCCCGTGCTACCTGTGATTTCTACATTGCCCATACGGCCTTAGACGGTATCCCTTACTGGGACACTGGTGCTCCCAACCTGCATAAACTGGGTGATTATACGGCCAGAACTTCCGATCCCTTCAACGATTATGAGCCGGTTGACAGCTCAGCGGCCGCTATCGGGGCGCAGGGCCTGCTCCGTCTGGGACGTTATCTGAAGGAAAACGGAGACGCACAAAAGGGAGAAGCGTATTATCAGGCCGGTTTGACCGTCGTTAAAACGCTGTTGCAGGAGCCTTATATTTCTACGAATCCTGAACATCACGGACTCCTGCTGCACACTATCTACCACCATCCCAATGGCTGGGACCATATTCCGGCTGGCAGCAAAATCCCTAACGGAGAGTCCTGCATGTGGGGCGACTATCACATTCGTGAACTGGTGCTTTACCTCCAGCGCATCATCGACAATGCTCCTTATTATAAATACACCGGTTGTGTCAGACAATAAAACAGGACCTGCAGAATATGGAATTAAGTCGTTGCTGTATTCACAGCATAACCAATAAGCCCTGGCCGCTCGAAAAAATCGTCGAGGAATACGCAAAGGCCGGTATCGGCGGGATCAGCGTCTGGCAAAGCAGTCTCGAAGGGGTAGGGGCAGCAAAAGCCGCTTCTCTCATTAAAGAGGCAGGTTTGGAGACGGTTTCCTACGTAAGAGGTGGTTTTTTCGCCCATGACTCTGCAGAGGGGCGGCAGAAGGCTATTGACAACAACAAGCGGCAGCTCGACGAAGCGGCTGAACTGGGAGCACCCCTGATCGTTCTGGTTTGTGGCGCATCTCCCAACCAGTCACTTGAAGTGTCCCGCCAGCAGATCCGTGACGGCATCGAGGCCCTGCTTCCAAAAGCCGAAGAGCTGAATATTAAACTCGCCATCGAACCGCTGCACCCTATGTATGCAGCCGACCGTTCGGCTATCAATACCCTCGGACAGGCCAATGATCTGGCGGAGGCTATCGGGTCGGCGCACGTCGGAGTGGCAGTGGATGTCTATCATTTGTGGTGGGATGGAAATCTGAAAAACGAAATCCTCCGCTGCGGTAAAAATGGCAATCTGCTGGCCTATCACGTTTGCGACTGGAAGGTGAACACCCTGGACCTGCTGAACGACCGCGGACTGATGGGTGAAGGCTGTATCGACCTTAAAATGATCCGTTCCTGGGTAGAGGAAGCCGGTTTCCATGGATTCCATGAAGTGGAAATTTTCTCCAACATCTACTGGCAGATGGACCAGCACGAATACCTGAAAAAAATAACCCGGGCCTTTGAAGAAAAGTGCTAGGGATCTTTAACCATATAATTCACGACTGAAATGATTCATAAAATTGGCATTATCATGAACGGCGTTACAGGCCGTATGGGAACCAACCAGCACTTGTTGCGTTCCATTAAACCGATCATGGAGCAGGGAGGCGTTAAACTCCCCAATGGCGATGTGATTCAGGTGGATCCGGTCCTGGTAGGGAGAAACGAAGCCAAACTCCAGAGCCTGTCGCGCCTTTCCGGTGTACAGAAATATACTACGGATCTCGATTCGGTAATGTCTGACCCCAATTATCAGATTTATTTCGACGCGCAGGTAACCGGTAGACGGGCAGCCGCGGTAAAGAAAGCCATAGAGGCAGGTAAACATATCTATTGTGAAAAACCAACCGGCACTACTACCGAAGAAGCGCTCGAGCTGTATGATCTGGCAACCAGAGCCGGTCTGAAAAATGGTGTGGTGCAGGATAAGCTCTGGCTCCCCGGCCTGGTGAAGGTCAAGAGGCTGATCGAGAGTGGTTTCTTCGGGGATATCCTTTCCGTTCGCGGAGAATTTGGATACTGGGTATTCGAAGGGCATACGATCCCTGCACAGCGTCCATCCTGGAACTATCGTAAGGAAGACGATGGCGGTATTATCGTGGATATGCTCTGCCACTGGCGCTATGTGCTTGACAACCTCTTTGGCGAGGTGAAAGCCGTATCCTGTCTGGGGGCCACCCATATTCCTGAAAGAATTGATGAAAACGGAAATCCCTATAAGTGTACGGCGGACGATGCCTGCTATGCCACCTTCGAACTGGCCAGCGGTGTGATAGCCCACTTCAACTCTTCATGGACCGTTCGGGTTCGCCGCGACGACCTTCTGACACTTCAGATCGATGGCACAAAGGGATCTGCAGTGGCAGGTCTGCGTAAATGTTTCATTCAGCACTACGGCAATACACCCAAGCCGGTCTGGAATCCCGACGTTGATCAACCTATCAATTTCTTCGACGGCTGGTCTGAAGTACCCGACCAGGAAGTGTATGACAATGCCTTCAAGGTTCAGTGGGAACAGTTCCTCAAGCACGTGGTAGCGGATGCTCCATTCCCATGGGATCTGAAAGCCGGTGCGAAAGGAGTTCAGCTCGCGGAAAAAGGACTGGAAAGTTGGGCGAAAAGAGCCTGGGTTGATGTACCACAACTGTAACAGTGTCGATGAAAAAAGTAGCATTAGTAACCGGAGGTTCGAGGGGAATAGGTCTGGGCATCGCCAAAGCCCTGGCTAAAGCGGGGTTTGACCTGGCTATCAACGGGGTAAGGGATGAAGATGCCGTAAAGGATGCCCTGGCTGAACTTACGCAGTTGGGAGCTGAGGTAATCTACTGCCAGGGGGATGTTTCCCAGTCGGCAGCCCGGGAGGAAATCCTGAACAAGATCAAATCGCATTTCGGGCGGCTAAACGTGCTGGTCAATAATGCCGGCGTGGCACCGAAGGAACGGAAGGATATCCTCGAAGCGACCGAAGAGAGCTTTGATTACGTTCTGAGTACCAACCTGAAGAGTACCTATTTCCTTTCCCAGGCAGCGGCCAACTGGATGGTTGCCCAGAAATCGGAAAATGTCGGATTTGAGGGGGCAATCATCAATGTATCATCGGTCTCGGCAACGGTCGTTTCGGTGAATCGGGGCGAATATTGCATCGCCAAAGCAGGGATGAGCATGGCTACCCAGCTTTTTGCAGCCCGGCTCGGCGAATACAATATTCCGGTTTTTGAAGTTCGGCCAGGTATCATTGCCACCGATATGACGGCCAAGGTAACCGAAAAATACGATAAACTGATCGCCGAGGGATTGACCGTACAGCGGCGCTGGGGATTCCCCGACGACGTAGGGAAAGCTGTCGCAGCACTCGCAGCGGGAAGTTTCCCTTACTCCACCGGACAGGTGATCATGGTAGATGGGGGAATGAATATACCCCGCCTGTAAAAATATTTGCCGAACCGGCTCACCGGTTCGGCTTTTTTGTGTTCAATTCCGGATTGGAATAAATTAAGGGAGAATATTGATACTCCTGTTTATTAATACTATTATCGGAAGATATTCAGAATGAGCTGGATTTCTCTGCGCCATAACCGAACACATTTAAGACATTCCGTATGAATTTAAGCTCTAACCAGACGGTTGACCCCCAGAAAAGTTCGCAAACCTACATTGTCATTACAGCTTTCCTTGCCCTTTTCGCCATCGTAGGCTTCGGTATCTACGGACTACCCTTCTTCTACGATTTTATCATGACCGAAAGGGGCTGGTCGCGGGCAGTAACCACCTCCGGCAATGCCGTAGGGAAACTGATTGTGGCGCCCCTGTTTGGATTTCTGGCGGGTTGGCTTATCGATAAATATGGTCCGCGCAGTCTGATGATGACCGGCGCGCTATTCCTTTTCATCGCCTTTGCCGGTATCGCCTTCTCCACCTCGCTGGAGATGTTTTACGTTTTCTATGTGTTCAATGCTCTGGGTTATGTATTTGCGGGGCCTCTGCCCGCACAGGTACTCATTTCCCGCTGGTTCGAAAAGAACAGGGGAAAGGCAATGGGCATCGCCTACCTAGGGATCGGAGCGGGAGGTACGGTAGTACCCTTGCTTGCAGCCCGTCTGGTAGCCATGTATGACTGGCACGTAGCCATGGCTGTTTTGGGAGGTATTGGTTTCCTTCTCGTGTTTGGCGTGGCCTTTTTCATCAAAGACAACCAACATAAACTTACAGCCCAGCAGGTTGAAAAGAAAGTCGATGATTCCCCCAGTATGCGGGAAATCCTGCGAAACCGTAATTTTTATCTCCTTGCGATCGGAAGTATGTGCTCGATCGGGGTAGTCGGGGGGATCAACCAACATATCAAGCTGTATCTGAGAGATCTGAACTTCAGTCAGGCAGAAGCCGCCGGGGTGATGTCTTTTGTCCTGTTGTCCAGCCTGCTTGGCCGCGTGTTAATGGGGTATATGGCCGACATTTTCAGACGCAAGCATGTGATGATCCTTATCTACCTGATCGTTGCCGGAGCTATACCCCTGTTGTTGGTCCCTGATTTCCCGGGTCGCATTTACATTTTCGCGGTGATTTTCGGTATCGGACTGGGTGGGGATTATATGATTATTCCGCTGATGGCCGGGGATCTCTTTGGGGTGAAAGCGCTGGGAAGGACGATGGGCATTATTCTGGTAGCCGACGGGGTGGCAGAGGCCACATTCCCCGTACTGCTTGGCCTGCTATACAATGAGGAGCTGAAAAGTTATTCGCTGGGCTTCACGGTGCTGATTGCCGTAGCCCTGCTGGGAGCGCTGTTTATCTACTTCCTGCCGAAGGGTCAACAGCAGAAAGGTTTGGACAGTATCGTGGAGAAGAGCTAATCCTCATCTGAAAAGATATGAAAAAGCCTGCCGGGTCTGGAAATCCGGCAGGCTTTTGTATTAATATCCCAGAAACTGGCTTACGTAATTACGGCTGGTCAGCAGGGCACATTTTACATCATTGATACTGCTTTCATAGGCCTTATCTTCCACCTCAATGACCACAGGTCCACGGTAACGGACATCGGTCAGGGCAGCGAAGAATCCCCGCCAGTTCACATCTCCCAGTCCGGGAAGTTTGGGAGAGTGGTATTCCAGCGGATGCGCCATGATACCCACGCGGTCGAGTTTATCCTTGTAAACCTTAACATCCTTCAGGTGAATATGATGCAGGCGGTCGTGGTAATCGTAAATGGGTTTGATCTCGTCCATCATCTGCCAGATCATGTGCGAGGGATCATAGTTGAGTCCCAGGGTAGGAGACGGGATGATATCGAACATCTTGTCCCAGATCGCCGGTGTTGTAGCCAGGTTCTTGCCCCCCGGCCACTCATCTTTGGTAAAATACATCGGACAGTTTTCGATACCGATCTTGATCCGTTTTTCCTCCGCATGCTTTACGATACCCGGCCATACTTCCCGGAAAATCGCCAGGTTATCGTCCAGGCTGCGGGATGGGTCACGTCCGATGAACGTATTTACAACCGGAATTTGCAGTGCGGCTGCAGCGTCGATCACTTTCAGGATGTGATCGATATAGAATTTCGATTTGTCCGGATCCGGATCGAGGGGGTTGGGGTAATAGCCGAGTGCGGAGGGGAAGACTTCAAATTTGCGGAAAAGGGAGCTGATATACCTGACTTCCTTTTCACCCAAACGGTCAACATCGATGTGGGTGACACCTGCATATCTTCTTTTTTCATTATTGACCTTTGGCCAACACATTATCTCCACGCAGCGGAACCTGTGGTTCTGTGCAAAGGCAAGAACATGATCGAGCGAAAAGTCAGCAAGAATAGCACTTGCAAAGCCTAGTTGTAGCATTTTTTATCCAAATATTATAGTTTGAGTTTACCTTGAAGACCGCCTGTATGTAAGGCCATCAGGATGGTTCCCTCTGCAAAATAGCCTCTTTTGATCAAATCAAGTAATCCGAAAAACATTTTTCCTGAATATACGTGCTCGAGGGGGATTTCGTGCCGTTTTTCAAAATCGGTTATAAACTGGAGCAGCTCGGCGGTATATTTTCCGTAACCTCCGAAGTGATAGCCGGTTTGCAGGTCCAGCTCTACCGACTGGCCGGTATCGTCGAGCAGATGCCGGATGTCGTTTTCGAGGAAACCCCCATTTTTCAGCACCGCTACGGCAACCACCTTTTCTCCCCGGCTCAAGAGTCCGGCAGCAGTTCCCCCCGTTCCGGCCGGGGTAACAAAATAGTCGGGATGGATCCCTGCCGCATGACATTCATCTACGATTTCCCCCACACCCGGCAGGGCAAACCGGTTCGTGCCCCCTTCCGGAACATAGTAGAAATCAGATTTCCCCTGTGCGAGTTTCTGAAACAGTTCACCTTTATGTTTCAGACGATATTCCCCCCGGGAAACAAAATGGAGTTCCATTCCTTCCTGAAAGCAGTGCTGCAGGGTAGGGGATGAAGCGGGGTTCAGTTCCTCCCCGCGTACAATGGCAATCGTATGGATGCCTGCCATCCTTCCAAATGTCGCCAATGCATATAAATGATTGGAAAAGGCACCACCGAAGGTCAGGAGGGTCGATTTCCCTTCCTGCTGAGCGCGGGCAATGTTATATTTGAGTTTGCGCCATTTATTGCCCGAAATTATCGGATGGATGAGGTCGTCTCTCTTGACGAACACGCGCACCCCCGCACGTTGCGCAATGGGTTCGTGCAGTTCGTAAACCGGAGAGGGAAGAAGTACATCCGCGAATTTCATCTAACTTTGTTTTGCTCAGGCGTCAGTTGTGCAAAATGCAAAATTATCTCGTCAGTTTCCGGAATTTTCTGCTGCTCGAAAAGTCGGTGTCCGACAATACCCGGGAGGCCTATGTGCGTGACGTGCAGAAATTGGCCGAGTATCTGCAGGTTCATGGACTGGAAACCGATGTGAAACAGATTTCCGATCAGGAAATTACCGGTTTTCTGCGCTATCTGTCGGAGCTGGGAATGTCTGCCTATTCCCAGTCGCGAATTCTTTCCGGGAACAGGGCATTTTTCAAATACCTGCTGCTGGAAGGTGCTATAGAGACCGATCCCACCGAACTCATCGAATCGCCGCAGCTTTCCCGTAAGCTGCCCGAAGTACTCACGTTTCCGGAAATCGAAAAAATGCTGGGGGCCATCGATCTTTCCACGATGGAGGGTACCCGCAACCGGGCCATGCTCGAGGTATTATACAGTTGCGGTCTGCGGGTCAGCGAGCTCATCTCGCTGCGTTTGACCAACTGCTATTTCGACGAGGGGTTTGTCAAGGTTGTGGGCAAGGGTAATAAAACCCGACTCGTACCCATCGGCCGTGACGCGATGAAATATGTCGAAATTTACGTTACCCACTATCGCAAACTGATGAAGGAAAGGAAAGGTTTTGAGGACTTCGTATTTCTCAACCGGCGAGGAGCAGGTATGACACGTGTAATGGTTTTCCTCATTGTCAGGGAAACCGCCCGGGCCGCCGGAATACATAAGCCGGTAAGTCCGCATACCTTTCGCCATTCCTTTGCCACCCATCTCATCGAAGGCGGTGCCAGTCTGCGGGCCGTCCAGGAAATGCTCGGCCATGAATCCATCACGACTACAGAGATTTATACCCATCTGGACCGGGATTATCTCCGCCAGGTGATCACGGAGTTTCACCCGCGGGCCCGTTAAGACTTAGCGGTCTGATGTTTGGACTTTTTTGTGAACAGGTTTGAATAATTGCTTAATACTTGTTTATTTGCTCCACCGTAATGGGTGACTACGAGAAAGAGAACATAGCTTATCCTATGTAATTTAACTACATCGGTTTCAGATGAAATTACCTATTTACCAGCTCGACGCATTTACCGATGCCATTTTTCAGGGAAATCCTGCGGCTGTTGTACCGCTGGCGGAATGGCTGCCGGATGACAAGCTGCAGAAGATTGCGCTGGAAAATATGATGCCTGAGACTTCATTTTACGTTAAAACCGAAAACGGCTATCATATCAGGTGGTTTACGCCGGTAACGGAAGTGGATTTATGCGGCCATGCGACCCTCGCAGCTGCACAGATCGTGTTTACCGAAGAAGGAAATCCCGCCCAGGAAATATTTTTTGAGTCACGCAGCGGAATCCTGCGCGTCATCCGCGAAAAGGACGGCTGGTTGACCCTTGATTTTCCCGTAGATACCTATCAGGTGGCGGTGCCACCGCCCGGTTTACAGGAGGCTTTGTCGTCGGTCGAAATGATCGGAGTCTACCGGGGTAAGTTCGACTATATGGTCGTGCTGGAATCCGAAACGGAAGTGCGGGATCTCAAGCCTGACTTGATTATACTTTCCACCGTGCCTACCCGTGGGATCATCGTAACCGCCAAAGGCGATGAAGTGGACTTTGTTTCCCGGTTTTTTGCTCCTCAGTCGGGAATAGATGAAGATTCCGTTACCGGATCTGCCCATACGACGCTGGTGCCCTACTGGTCAGAGAAATTGGGGAAAACTGAGCTGATTGCCAGACAGTTATCGCCCCGCGGCGGCTTGCTGCGCTGCCGGCTCGAAGGAGATCGCGTCCTGATCTCAGGCCAGCTGAGGGAATACATGCGCGGGGAAATCGAAATCGATTGATCGGGTGTATTGCGCAAACTGAAATACGCTTCGTATTTTAGGCGATGAATCGGTGCTTTCGCGCGATCTGCTTCGAAATGCATTTTCGGCTTATCTTTTTTACCGCCGATATTACGCCACTCACCGGAATTAGCCCGCCATTGGCCTAATTTCTGTTGTTCGATCTGCAGGTGCCGATTACCTTTGGAGCAGTATTTTTAACGTAGTAAATAATGGAAGGTTTCGAAAATCGTACCGGCACTCACGGTCAACATAATAGCGAAGGCGCCAAATGGACCGGCATCGTTCTGATTCTGATCGGTCTGGCATTTCTGGGGAGAAATCTGATCCCTGATTTTCCCCGCTGGGTATTCCAGTGGGAAATGATCCTGATCGTCGTGGGGATACTGGTCGGTATACGTCATCAGTTCCGTGGCGCAGGCTGGTTTATCATGGTGGCCATTGGGGGAATTTCCCTGCTCGGACACTTCATCCCCGTCTACAGCAAGCCTCAGCTAACCTGGGCGACCATTGCCATTGCCATCGGATTGTATCTGATCCTGAAACCCAAACCCAAGACGCTTCCTCAGGCGGGTATCCGGAATCAGGAAGAGGGAGTTCGCGACTGGGAAAATTATCCGGCTACCGAAGCACCGGTTTCGCCCGCGGAAGTCAATGAAATTGAAGTATTGGATGCTACCTCCATATTTGGTACTGTCAAAAAGGTGGTGATGTCGAAGAATTTCCGAGGTGGCGATGTAACAGCCATTATGGGGGGAGCCGAGATCGACCTGTCAAAAGCAGACATTAAGGGTAAAGTTCGGATCGACGCTACCAACATCATGGGAGGAACCGAACTGATCGTGCCGCCAACCTGGTATGTAAAGTCCAATGTGGTGGCCATATTGGGCGGGGTGGAAGACAAGAGGGATCCGCGTTTTCTCAGGATTGAGTCTGATAAGATCCTGGTACTCGAAGGAGTAAGCCTGTTTGGAGGAATAGAAATCAAAAGCTATTGATCCACACACTGTTACTGCCTGATAACCTTCAAGAAAAATGAATTCGCCTTTTAGTGTATTTCGATTTCAGGTTGTTTTCGCCGCAGCCTGGATGTTATGGATGGCAGGTCACGCTGCCATTCTGTATTGGTATGATTTTGGGATTCGGGCTGCACTTCTCGACAGTGTAATCAGCAATATCATTCTCTTACTGGCCTGTGTGGCAGTGGCCAACAATCTTCGTTATTTTCAGCCGTCTCAGCGCAAATACAGCTATGTGTTCTGGGTCGTGCTGATCATGACGGTTATCTGGTTTTTCGTAAGCCGTTTCTTCATCCTTCTGTTCCAGGAAGGGGCTTTGGATTACCAGAATTTCTTCGATCAGTCGGTACCTGTCCGTGCCATGTTCGCCTTCTTCATCATTGGCATAACCGGCCTCAGCAGTCTTCTCTGGTACAACATACAGAGCCAGCAGGAGGCCGAAAGACGTAAAAAAGAGGCTGAAAACCTGGCCATCGAGGCCGAACTGTATAATCTTCGGCAGCAGCTGCAGCCACATTTCCTTTTCAACAGCCTGAATTCGGTCAACGCGCTGATCGGTTTCGACCCCGATCTGGCACGAAAGATGATCCAGCAGCTGTCCGACTTCCTGAGAGGGACCCTTCGTAAGGAGACTCGACAATGGAGTACGCTTGCCGAAGAACTCACCCACCTGCAGCTTTATCTGGAAATTGAAAAGGTCAGGTTCGGGCACCGACTGTCAACACGGGTTGAAAGGGATGAGGTGACCGATAAAATGAAACTCCCCGCCCTCCTGCTCCAGCCTGTGGTGGAGAACGCCATCAAATATGGCTTGTACGATACGACAGGCGATATCGAGATTACGATCATAGCTCAGGCAAAAGAAGACAAGGAACTGGTGCTGACGGTTACCAACCCCTATGACCCCAAGAGTTCAGGGAAAGGCACCGGCTTTGGACTTACGTCGATTCAGCGTAGGTTATATCTGCTCTTCGGGGGCCAGGATCTGTTACAAACGAAGGGAGAAAATGGTATTTTTACTACAATAATGACCATTCCACAGGTAGTCTGAAAACACATGACAAAAGTTTTGGTAATCGATGACGAACCTCTGGCCAGGAGAGTGGTGCGGGAATATTTGAAGGACTTTCCCGATTTTGTCATTTGCGGTGAATGTAACGACGGCTTTGAAGGCCTCAAGAGTGTAAGGCAATTACAACCCGATCTGATCTTTCTGGACGTGCAGATGCCCAAGATCAACGGTTTTGAAATGCTGGAATTACTGGAAAATCCTCCGGCTGTCATTTTTACGACAGCATTTGATGAATATGCCATGCGGGCCTTTGAAACCCATGCGGTTGATTATCTACTCAAACCCTACAGCCGGGAACGCTTCGCAAAAGCAATCGAGAAATGGCAAAGCCGTGAACAGGCCAGCCAGGTGCAGCAGATGATCGACAAGTCGAAGGCATCCAACCTGCAGTCTGAACGGATCGTGGTTAAGGACGGGGGTAACATCAAGATCATCCATATTTCAGATATTGTCTACCTGGAAGCTGACGATGACTATGTGAAAATTGTTACCGAAGACGGGGGCTATCTGAAAAACAAGACCATGTCATGGTTTGAGGAAAACCTGCCGGCCGACACCTTTGTCCGGTGCCATCGATCCTATATCGTAAAGATCAGCCGGATCAGCCGCATCGATCCCTATGAACGCGACAGCTATACCCTCAAGCTCAATACGGGGGCTGATATACCGGTCAGCCGTTCCGGATATCTCAGACTTAAGGAAATTCTCGGGATGTAGGGCTTATTTTCGGTTTAGAAAAGCTGCCAGGTCCGCAATCTTGTCCGTATTGATATAATCGGCCTTTATGCGCATGAGTGCCAGCCAGGCTTCCTCCGTATCGGGACTGGCCCAGAAGCGGAAGGGTTTTTTCAGATGATGGGCCTGATCTACCACCTGACGCAGTTTTGCCAGATCCTCAACCGGAATTTCTCCGGTGCCCTTCCATTGGGAGTAACGCGTAAACGACTGACTGATCAAAGCCACGTGCCGTAACTGGTCAGGCGTATATGCCACCTCCGGTCTTCCGTCAAAGAAGATGAAAGGCGGATACTGACCGAAATTTTCGGGCGCAGGGGTGTTTCCGCTAATCACGATCTGAATGCTGCCCCGTGGAAACCAGAGATTTTCATAAGCCGACAATTGCTCGGTCAGTTTCCGTAAGGTAGGCTCCGATGCAGTTTTCAGATCGATCAGAAACTGCATTTTCTTTTTTTTATCCGGATAAATGCTGCCGCCATTAGCCGCACAAGCTGAAGCCATGGGTTTCAGATACAGGCTTTGCAAGGTCCGTTCAGCTCTGATTTCATTGGAGTGATGAGCTACAAAAAGTTCATCGTCTTTCAAAAACACATCGGCTTCCACCGACCCGAATCCATGCTGATAAGCCAGGTGAAATGGGTTGGCCTGTTCATAATCATTGTGTGAATGGGCCTGGGAAACGGAATACCTTTTCGGCTGGGCCGCCAGCTCTGTAGAAATAAGTAGAATAAGGTAGATGAAACAGGATTTCAGGTAACTGAATTTCATGAGTTGTCCGTTTAGAATTATGACAGGTAAAAATAGTGAAATATGTATTTCAGTAAGCCTAAAGGGTACATTCTGAGAAATATCATATTTTTTTAAGGCTGAGGCAACCAAAATGATGGTTTTGGGGTCTTGTTTTTGTGGTTGAATATGAGGGTGTTACGTATATTCTTTGCCTTCAGAGCCAAAACCACTCACCCCGGAAATGGTACACTCATCACAAAAAGCTTCTAATCCGGGAGATTTATGGCTTGTTTTGAACTATTGATCGGGCGATAACCCAAATCGTTTCAATTGCCAATAATAATGTTGTACTAAATTCAGATACTGAAATTACTTTAACCAATTCAACGTTACACTTACAAATCCTATCTAACAAAAACAATTTATGAGGTTTATTCCTATTTTATTGCTATTCATTTTTGGTCTGAACAGCAGTTATGCTCAGGAGAGATATACCCTGAGTGGTTACGTAAAAGATGCCAGCAACGGGGAAGGATTAATTGGGGTATCCGTGTTTGTGCGCGAAACTTCCTCCGGTGTAGCCACCAACCCTTATGGTTTTTATTCTATAACCCTGCCCCCGGGGAATTATACGTTGGTTTATTCATACGTGGGTTACGGAAAAAAGGAACTCAACGTATCGCTTAATAAGGACCAGATTCTCGACGTAGAGCTGGCGGAATCTACCCGCGAGCTTCAGGAAGTAGTCGTTTCTCTGGAACGGGAGGACGAAAACGTCAAGAGTGTCGAAATGTCGGTAAATAAGCTGGAGATTAAGACGATGAGGAAGATGCCTGCCCTGCTGGGGGAAGTCGACCTGATCAAGAGCATCCAGCTGTTGCCTGGTGTAAGCACGGTGGGAGAGGGTTCAACGGGTTTTAACGTCCGGGGTGGCGACATTTCCCACAACCTGGTTTTGCTCGATGAAGCTCCCGTTTACAACTCTTCGCACCTCTTCGGCTTTTTCTCCATTTTCAACCCTGATGCAGTCAAGGATGTCAAGCTGATCAAAGGGGGCATTCCGGCACAGTATGGCGGCCGTATTTCTTCAATCCTTGACGTACGGATGAAGGAGGGAAATTCCAAACGCCGTGAGATCAACGGAGGTATTGGAAGCATTTTCTCCCGACTGACCTATGAGCAGCCATTCGCAGCAGGTAAAGGTTCTTTTATTGTGGCAGGAAGGAGGTCATACCTCGATGTACTGGCCAAGCCTTTTATGAACAAGGACCTCCGTGACTCCAAGTTCTATTATTATGACCTGACGACCAAGGTGAATTACCGTCTTGGCAACAAGGATACCTTTTTCGCGTCAGGTTATTTCGGACGGGATGTGTTTGGTGGAGGCGATTTCGGATTTGAATGGGGTAATGCCACCGCTACGGCGCGCTGGAACCACATCTTCTCGAACCGTCTCTTCATGAACCTGACGGCCTATTACAGCAACTATGACTACAGTCTGGGTGCGGGAAAGGAAACCGATGAGAATGCATTTGTCTGGAAATCCCGCATCATCAGCTCGAGTTTCAAGCCTGATTTCACCTTCTATATTTCGCCTAACAATCAGCTGACGTTTGGTGGTCAGTATATTTACTACAATGCCAAGCCGGCCAAGGCATTCGCCATATCGGAGAACTCCTATATCGATCTGAGTCAGGAACCTAAATACGCTGACGAGTCGGCTCTGTATGTAGGGAACGAAATCAAGGCGACCGACTGGCTGTCATTTCAGTACGGCCTGCGATTTTCGCTCTTCCGTAGTCTCGGCCCCGGGATTTATTACGACTTCGTCGAAGTCGAACCCGGTCGCCGGAAACAGCCCGTTCTACCAGGAAACCGTTACGAAAAAGGGGATGTCGTCAAGCAGTATGCCAACTGGGAACCCCGGTTTTCGGTTAACGTTGGCGTAACCAATACGGCGTCGGTCAAAGCAAGCTACAACCGGACTGCCCAATACCTGCATCTGCTGTCCAATACAGCTGCCAGTTCGCCGCTCGACGTGTGGACGCTGAGTTCCAAAAACATCAAGCCAGAATTGGCCGACCAGGTAGCCCTTGGATGGTTCCAGAATTTCGCCGACAACGCCTACGACTTCTCGGTGGAGGTTTATTATAAAAAACTCAGTAACCAGATCGACTATGTACCCAGCTCCGATCTCCTGCTGAACAATTATGTGGAGGGGGATCTCCTCTTCGGTGACGGTCGTGCTTACGGGGCCGAGTTCTACCTGAAAAAGAACAAGGGTAAACTTACCGGCTGGGTCAGCTATACCCTCTCCAGAACCGAACGCCGGGTGCCTACCATCAGCAATGACGACTGGTTCCCGACCCGTTTTGACAAACCGCACAATCTGAACCTGGTGGCACTATACGATCTGAACGACCGATTCTCCTTTTCCGGAAACTTCGTCTTCACTTCGGGAACGCCGGCTACCTATCCTACCAACCGTTTCGAGTTTAATGACTGGGCTCTGCCTTACAATTACGCCAACGTCCGCAACAATAACCGAATCGGTGTCTACCACCGTCTGGATCTGTCGGCAACTATGAAGCTGCGCAAGAAGCTCTTCCGAACCGGTGAACAGGAACTGGTATTCTCAGCCTACAATGTGTACAATCGACGGAACCCGTTCTCGGTATTCGGGCGGATCAATGAGGAAAATGCCCTTAAGACCGAAGCTGTTCGTTACGCTGTCATGGGAAGTATCATTCCCGCCATCACCTATAACTTCAAATTCTGATATCCTATCCTATGAAAAGGGTTATAAACATAAAACAAACTATCGTCCGAGTATTTACGCTGTTTGCATTCGCCACAGTATTCTGGTCCTGCGAAGATATCATCGACCTGAAAACAGAAACCGGTCCGCCCATGGTGGTGGTGGATGGCTGGCTGACCAATCAGCCGGGGCCGCAGAAAATACGCCTTACTTTCACCGGGGCTTATTTTGACAACAGTCCTGCCCGGCCTGTCCTCGGAGCGCAGGTAAAAGTACAGGACGATCTGGGCAATGTCTATCATTTCATCGACGAGGCTTCGAACGGCAACTATATCTGGTCGGTAGCCGATCAGGATTCAACACTGGGGGCCGTGGGAAGGTCCTACTCACTGGAAATACAGCATGAAGGAGAAACTTATACGGCTGAAAACCAGATCAAAAGGGTGCCTCAGGTTGACTCGCTCGTTTTTACCCACGAATCCCTGCCGTTCACGCCGGAGAAAGGACCCAAGGATGGGTTCATCGCCGAATTTTTTGCCCGTGATTTTGAAGGCCCCGGGGATTGCTACTGGATCAAACCACTCAAGGACGGAAAATTATACAAAAGCAATCCCGTCTACATAACACTGGCTTACGATGCGGCCTATTCCAAAGAGTCGAACGTAGACGGCCTGATTTTGATTCAACCCCTGAGGCAGGCACTTACGATCGATGAACTTTTCAACGACAGGGACAGTGTAGGCGTAGAGCTGCACAGCATCAATGAGGCTGCCTTCTACTTCCTGCAACAGATCCGGACCGAAGCAAGCAACGGAGGTCTGTTTGCCGTGCCTTCTTCCAACATACCGACCAATATCCGGAGTGCCGGAGGTAAAAAGGCCATTGGTTTCTTCGGAACCTCCGCCGTGAGTCGTTTGGAAGGACGTGTGGATGCTGCCAAAGCCCGTCCAAAGAGGTGATTCAGAAACGGTACATAGCCTGAAACTTTAGTTCACTTCGGGTATTACCGACAATTTCATCCAATCCTGACCCGATAGTCCCGAGGTTTTGGTAGCTGGTCTGAGCCCAGCGGATCCACAACCTCAGCTGTCGGGTCAGGTCGTATTTGAGCATGAGGTAATGCCTGATCCCGTGCTGATAATAGGCAGGAAAGGAAAAGGCATACATCACATCCTTTTCATACACGTATTGTCTGCTGTCATAGTCGTCGGTTTTGAAAAACGCCATCCTGCCACTCAGCTCCAATCTTTTTAGTCGCAGGCTGGCATCCTGCACCAGAGCAAACCCTTCCGACGGCGCTTGGGAACCGAACCGAAACCGGGCTCCCTGCACACGGGTACGCAGCGACAGGATTCTGTCGGGAGTCCATTCCAGATTGGCCATGGCGGTTGTCTTCCGGGTAACAATCAGGGGCAGTGGATTTCCCCCCTTATTGTTTTGCTGTTTCTGTTCACTTTGCAGTACGGCCTGGAACCGGGTGGTTTTGTTTGGGCGCCAAAGCGCATGGAACAGTACGCCATACCCTCGCGACGTAGTATCTGTCTGATAGCGTTTCCAGGGGAAGTGAAATACATCGAGATAGGTGCTGTACCGCCATTTACGGGAGGGACTGTACCGCAAACCGGCATAAAGTCCGTATTCGTTGAAGGGTCTTGAGCTTTCCCCGAAGGCCTTCCCGTACAGGGTATGAAAATTGCGCTGATAAAACCTCGAATGAAGGGCCAGGTCCCAGTATTTGTTAAGCGCCCTGATTGCCCCGGCTGAATTTCCGATGCCGCCGCTTCGGGAAACAGCCGTTTCGCTGAACCAGTGGGTGTTTCCGGTTCGGTAACTTGTATGGATTCCGGCGACCGTGTTGGTGGTTCCACGGAAATCATACCGGTTATACGGAAGGTTACGTTTTTCCACCGGCAGGCTGTAATACGTATGCAGGAAGGTAATACCTCCCTGGAATGCGGATTTCCGGGGTTTATAAAGCAGGTACCCACCCATGTTTTTCTCCAGTATATTCCCGTGTTTGGAACGTTCGGTAGGCGTACGGTGGTAGCCGTCGGTGGGGAAGGAGGTAATAACCGTCGTATCGTACACGGTGCCACGGGCAGCCAGGGTGCCGTCGGAACGTTTGTGGGAATAGAAAATGTTCGCCTCCCATTGGCGCAAAGGGGCAAAGGTGAGCGCAATGCCCCTGAAAAATCCCTGTTCCGTCGCGGAGGTGTAGGGGCGCAGGCCCGTCGAACTTCGGTAAATCGATTGTATTACTTCCGAACCCTTTCCCATGGAGAAACCAGCACCTAAAACCAGACCTTGTCCCGATTGAATCTGATAATCGCCGAAAATGAGGTTTTTGATACGCTTTCCGGGCTGAAGCTGAATATGCAGGGAGGTGAAATCGAAACCGTAGATCTGGCGCCGGGGTGCCCACTCGAATAGCTCACCGGCATCCTTTTCCAGGGTGAAACCCATACTCAGGTTTCGTGTGGTTGCATAGCGGTAGCGGGTATACCAATGCCATGGACTACCTGCATAGCGTGTCACGGAACGGGAGCCCGGCTCGGGCCGGGTAAAGCCTTTCTGGGTTTCGAGGACGCGTCTCAAACGAGTCAGGAGAAAATGCTGACGGGTACCTCCGCCGGCTTCAGTATCCCCTGACCGGCTCTTATTCAGGCAGAGAAAGGGGAGAACCTGCCGGATCACAGCCAGGTCCCACTCCGGTATGGCTTGAAGTTCATAAAGGGATAGAAAGGGGCCGAGCCTTTCACGGTACCTGAGAAATGCATGAATCTGGCGGGTATTCAGCACCAGCAGGGAGGCGAGTTGGGATTCGGTAACCCGGTTTACATCGAAGGGATCGGTAGCCAGTTGCGAAAAATATTCGTACAATTCTTCCGGATTGTTTTCGTCGCTTGTTACGGGAAGCAGGTCCTGAATAAACTCATTCAGATCGGCACTTTCAGGGCCGGGTTTCTGACCGAACGCAGGGAAACAACTCAGGAGGGAAACGGACAACAGGGCATAGTAAACCCGTTTACCCATTGCAAGTAAATTCATCATAGAGCTGTCTTTCTTAAGGATATTCGTATAGTATTTTCTGACCGAAAATATTAATCCGTCTTCATAAAAACCTGATTAACTGGTAATAAAATGGACATCAATCGCAGAGATTTTATAAAACGGTCAGCGCTGGGTTATGCAGCTTTGATTTCAACACCACCGATAATGGCTAGCAGTATGAATAACTACGATGGCGAAATTCTTGGGCACGGGAATTTCAAATACAGACTGAAATTGGGATGGGGTAATCAGGATGCGTCCAAATTCCCCGTCAACAACTGTCATGAGATGGTTCAGGACCGCAAAGGCCGGCTGATCATGCTGGGTGACGAGGTCAAAAACAATGTGCTGATATACGACCGCTCGGGCAAACTGCTCGACAGTTGGGGGCATGAGTACCCGGGTGGTCACGGATTAACTCTCTGGGATGCCAACGGGGAGGAATTCCTTTTTATCACCGATGTAAACCACGGTAAGGTTTTTAAGACGGATTTGAAGGGGAAGGTGCTGATGACCATCGGGCATCCTTCCGAGCAGGGCGGATACGAGGAAAAATGGGCTTTCAAACCGACCGAAACGGCTGTGGCACCCGACGGCACGATTTACGTGGCCGATGGTTACGGATCCAATTATGTTCTCCGTTACACGCCCGACGGGAAATACATTGACAAATTCGGTGGAGCCGGCGACGGCGATGCGCAGTTTTCGACAGCTCATGGCGTCGCCATCGACCTGCGGAATCCGGCCCGTCCTACCGTTCTGGTCACCTCGCGGGCACACAATTCCTTCAAGCGTTTTACCCTCGATGGCCAGTATCTGGGAACCATTTTCCTGCCGGGTGCATTTGTATGCAGGCCTGTCATAAAGGGAGACTATCTGTATGCCGGTGTCTGCTGGTCGCGGCTCCGCTATCTGAACCAGACACCCAGTTCAGGTTTTGTCACCATTCTGGACAAGAATGATAAGGTCATCTCCAATCCGGGGGGGACCGCACCGGAATACCGGGATGGCAAGCTTCAGCTGATGGTTCAGGAAAAGCCCTATTTCCACCATTGTCACGATGTCTGTGTCGACAATGACGGCAATATTTACGTGTGTCAGTGGAATGCAAACAAAGCCTATCCCAGCAAGCTGGAAAGGATATAAATCAGGTAACATTGGGACGAATCTTGTGAAAACGCTGTGAACCGTGCGATTATCAGGGCATAACCTGCTATATTCGCCCCAATTTTTAAAGTTTTAGGCCTGAATATTGTATGAGTTTATTGACGGTAGGTTCGGTAGCATTTGACATACTCGAAACCCCATTCGGAAAAACCGGAAAAATATTGGGTGGTGCCGCTACCTATATTACCATCGCAGCTTCCTATTTCGCCAGGAAAAATAATCTGGTAGCCGTAGTAGGGGAGGACTTCCCTCAGTCGATGCGCGAAGTCCTCGAAAACAGGGGTGTGAACACCGAGGGAATAGAAGTTAAACAAGGGGGAAAGACTTTCTACTGGAAGGGAAGATATCACGACAATATGAACGTTCGTGATACCGTGGAGGTAGAACTGAACGTGATGGGCGATTTCAACCCCAAAATCCCCGACAGCTACCAGGGCGCTGAATATCTGATGCTGGGGAATACCTCGCCCGCCATCCAGAAGGCGGTGCTGGATCAGCTCAAGGTACGGCCAAAGCTGGTGATGCTCGATACCATGAATCTCTGGATTGACATTGCCTATGACGACTTGCTGACCGTACTGAAGGAAGTGGATATACTGACCATCAATGACGAAGAGGCGAGAATGCTTTCGAAAGAGTATTCGTTACGGAAGGCGGCCAAGGTGATCCTGGGAATGGGGCCCAAAATGCTAATTATTAAAAAAGGTGAACATGGCGCCCTGCTATTCCACGAAGACAGTGTGTTTTTTGCACCAGCACTCCCACTAGAAGAGGTATTCGATCCGACCGGGGCAGGCGATACCTTTGCCGGAGGATTTATCGGTTATCTTTCTGAAACGGAAGATCTTTCTTTTGAAAATCTGAAAAGGGCTTTGATTTACGGTTCTGCACTGGCCTCTTTTTGTGTAGAGAAATTCGGGGTGGAGAGAATTGTGAGTTTGACCCGGGAGGAAATTGAGGAACGGGTAGGGGAATTTGTCAAGCTTTCCGTCTTTAAGATCGGATAGAAATTAGAATTTTACGAGTTACGGTAACGGGGCTGATGCCCCGTTTTTGTATTTTTCGAACCTTCTGTTTTGCCCACGGATATACCAGATAGACCCCTTTCGTGGCTCCGATCCCCACGGCAGCTCCCATCAGGACATCTGCGAGCCAGTGCCGGTTGTTAAGCAATCGCATGCCACCCACGGCGGTAGCAGCCGTGTATCCCCCTATGGGATACCAGGCGCTCCGGTGCCCGTATTCTTCGTGGAGAATAACCGCACCCGTAAAGGCAAAATTGGTATGGCCCGAGGGGAAGGCGTCGTATTCATCTCCATTCGGGCGGGGATACCGGGCTACCCACTTGATAATTTGGGTGGCTCCACCAGAAACCGCGTTGGAGAGCAGAAAGAGCAGGATCTGTTCGCCCAGTTTGTGTTTCCCCCTGACGCCCGCGGCACTCAGACCGAAGGTTAGGGCAGAAGGGGCAGCCCACATGTAATCGTCGATTTGGGTATGAAAATTGGGGTATTGGCTGGTGATATGGGTGTTGAGTTGTCGGCTAATTTTACCCTGCACCGAAAAGCTGGCCAGGGTAAGGGCTGCCGGGGCAACGACATGCCCCACTTTCAGGTGAATCCTGGTGCTGTCCTGCTGTCCTGCTGCCTGGGTAATTCCCAGGAGGGAAGTTAGAACGCATAGTCGCCAAAATCTGAACGCAGCCAGTACCCTGTTTCTTTTCATTATATAATATGATAGTTAGGAGCCGTTCTCATCCAGTAAAGCTTCCCTTATTCTTATAAGTTTTTTAAGATTTCGTTCGAGCTGGTCGAGGGGCAGCATATTGGCTCCATCTGATTTCGCTTCTTTGGGGTTCGGGTGGGTTTCGATAAAAAGTCCGTCCACCCCCACGGCCACCGCAGCACTGGCAATCGTACTGATCAGTTGCGGTTTCCCCCCGGTAACGCCTGCGGCCTGGTTGGGTTGCTGGAGGGAATGGGTACAGTCCATAATAACCGGTACGTCGAACGACTGCATCTCGGGAATATTCCGGAAATCGACCACCAGATCGCCATAACCAAACATATTGCCTCTTTCGGTGAGGGCTACCGGTGCGTCTGGCTGTACCGAGCGGACTTTCTCCACCGCGAACTTCATCGAACCGGCTGACAAAAACTGTCCTTTTTTAATATTGACGGGTTTGCCCGTTTCGGCAGCGGCTACCAGCAGGTCGGTCTGGCGGCAGAGAAAAGCGGGGATCTGCAAAAGGTCGACGTAAGGCGCTACGAAGGCAGCATCCCTGGATTCATGGATGTCGGTGGTTACCGGTACCTGAAATTCAAGGGCGATATCCTGCAGGATGGTCAGTGCTTTTTCATCGCCGATGCCGGTGAAGGAATTGGCGCTGGTACGGTTGGCTTTTTTATAAGAGCCTTTAAATATGTAAGGTATACCCAGTTTCTGGGTGAGATTTACGATGGTTTCGGCTATCCCAAAGGCCATGTCTCTGCCCTCTATGGCACAGGGGCCGGCGATCAGAAAGAAGCGTGCTGGATTTTTTCGAAAGATAGTTTGTATCATGGAAAACTTGTTCTGTCTATGAAATAGGCTTTTATATTTGCGGTAAAATTAGAGTAAATAATTCAGTATAACCTAATTGAAAAAGTGAGTGCCGTCCTTACTTTTGCGACAAAAGGAGTGGGAATGACCTGATTGTATTTTGCTAAGATGCACGTCTTTTCCCATTTTTTTTGATTAAATGACGGATAATATATTTATTTGTGGCGTATTTAACCATTAAGCACAAACAGGATGTCAACAATTTCAGAAAGAGTTAAGCAAATTATCGTCGAAAAACTCGGTGTCGAAGAGTCAGAAGTGACTCC
>Ga0182792_1000524_pt1 | contig 35471 bp, 20 predicted proteins | sample Passage237B_FD_130497 | JGI IMG/M metagenome (GOLD analysis project Ga0182792, IMG submission 130497) | Cellulose adapted compost microbial communities from Newby Island Compost Facility, Milpitas, CA, USA - Passage2 37B (version 2) (version 2) ...
AGCGCCAGCTTCGCCTTGAATTCCGCCGAGAACCGCCTGCGTGTCCTGCCCATCGGATTCGTCTCCTGTTCGGGAACGAACCCACCTTAACCGAGCGCCCAGAAAGTGGGGAGTATTACAGACCCTGGGCGATTTAGCCTTGAGCTGATCAAGCAGCGCGAAATCTTCGATGCCTTCTCGCCAGGCCTCCCAGCGTTTGGAGGGTGTCAGTTCCTCTGGATCGCCGTCGTAGATCATGTTGTAGCACGAGGCGCCGTCAGGCATGTTCCAGCCATCCTTATCCTCAACGTAGGCCCAGACGGAATAGCCCTTCACGCCAGCTTTATGCAACTTCCAGAACGCCAGCCGCACATCGGCAGGCAGAACACTGCGCTCCTGAACCCGGTAGCACCATAGTTCTGCTCCCGCCGCTTTGATGATGCGGATGTTTTCTTCCGTGAGCTGGTTGTATTCCGGCGCAATCACACTCACCGATTCAGCCAGGAGCTTGATGTCCGCTTTTGAGAGCACATCATGGAAGTTGCTGTAGGTCCGCACATGGGGGTCGGCTTCGCGGATCAGCTTGTTTATCTGAACAATCCTGGCCACTTCCGGACTGAAAGGCTCATCAAAACAGGTAATAAGCAGCTGGTCATACCCCAGCCCACGAGCCTTGAACTGCTTCACGATTTCCTTCACCCAGTCTTTGAACACCTCCGGGCCATACTTCAGATAGTTCTCGTGGATGAGGAACACAAAGGTATGGCGAAACGGGAAATCCTGCAGGTTCCGATCAATGAACTCCCACTGCATTTTCTCGGGCGCAAGCTTGCCATTCTCCACCACCGGGTGAGGCAAGGCCTGTCCGCGACGATTCATCCACGCATTGGCGTGATGCTTCTTCAGGTCCAGTGCCACCTGATTCGTCCGCCCGGCGATGACATGGCGTGCATAGGCCCACACGTAGGAATAGGTCGTCAGCGGCATGGACTGCGGATAGGTGATGTCTGCCACCGTCACTTCGACGGGCTGGACATGCACGTCCGATCCATTGCGGAATTCCAGTTGAAAATCCTTACGGCCGGGCTGAGCATCAAGCTTGATCTCAAACCAGATCTGCCTGGTCATTCCTGCGGGGATTTCAAAACTGTAGTTGCCCTGAGCGTCCGGATAGATTTTGCGCAGAGCATCATCAATCATCCCGATGGATGAACGCACCTCGACCACTCTGCGAGCCGTCAACTCCACGCCCGGGGGAATCCGGGATTGAACGGTCATCGCCTCAGAGGTGACGTTGGTGAAGTTCAGCGCAAACTGCTCAACATCATTGCATGCGCCTGTAATCTGAATCGCCCCATCGATGCCAGTGGGCGTATCTTGCAGATAGCTGAAGCGGACAAAAGGCGAAACACTGGAAACAATCCATCGCTTCTGAGGATGCTTCGAGTGAAGCAATCGACCATACAGGCTGTAAATCTGCCGCTGCATTGCGTAGTAAGGCAGGCCTTCACGATAGTCCGTTACTTCGGCGAATTCCTGGCTGGCCATCGCCTCTTCAATGCTTTTCAGCTCGGCCAGGACGGCCGTGTCGTTCAGTTCTGACGCCAGCTTGCGCACCGTTTTGATATCCGGGGCGATAATTTTGCGGGCTCGTTCATTAGCCAGGCTCTGCGCCAGAGTGGGCGTCAGTTCCATGATCTGGACATTATCAAACCAGACCGTGCCTGTCGCATTATGCAGCACCAGGCAGATGCCCAGTTCCGTGTTACGGCTGGTGTTGATGACCTGCGAATAGGTATGCCACCCTGGCACCTGCGGATGCGACTGGGCCTGAATACGGGCATGCAGGCTCATCAGTTGACCATTGTTCCCGATGAACAGTGATGCTCCGCGTGAACCTGCGGCTTCCTTGATGTTCTGGACATTACAGTCGAATCGGAACAGGTAATCAGTATTAGGTTTGACTTTGATATGGAGCTGATCCAGACGGGTATAAACCGGCTGCGTGTGATCAATGCGGATTGATCGGCCGCCTGTTGTGGAGTTCGTCGTGTCAATGACCACACGCGACACTTCCGACTTCTCAGGAACGATCGTCCATCCCACTGGCCTGCCTGCTTCTACAGGCCCATCGAACCCATGGTTCTCCACCAGATTAAGCCCCTCAGACGCTGCAGCATGCATTGCAGCAACAAGCACGACCAGGACCATTGGCAGCAGCCTGAGCAGCGTCGCTCCCCTGCCCCGTAATGCAGACTTCTTACTCATATGAAGTTTCGCGTTTCCAGCGGATTCAGCACGACGGCCTGATGACAGTTTCATGACGTACTCTTCAAAATCCTGGTTCATTCAATCGCAGCAGCAACACAACACCGCTGCTCGCCGATCCACCTCGAGCGGAAGCTCATCTCACAGTCACACTGATGGCTGAATCACTTACTGCACCAGGCATCAAATGGAATCTCACAGTACTTGTAGTTGGCGACATGCCCATCGACCATGAGCTTGTTGCTTGAGGCTTTATGCGGCGCATAAACCTTCTCGCCGTAGCTGGCATTCTCGTAGCGGACTTCTTTGGTATAGAAGTTCCATGTCACATCGTTATACCGACGCCAGACCGTGTGGCAGTCACTGGCATAAATCGTCTGAGAAGGCCGCAGATATCCGCCGAGCCTGACCGTACTGTGATCTTCGAGCCACGTGGCTTTGACGCGTGGAATGAGGATGGAATAGGAGCACTTGGGTTTGGTGTCTGAACGCTGAATTTCATCGGAGGGGCAGATAAAAACGTTCAGGTTATTGAGGTAAAAGTTCAGATTGAGGTCCCAGTTGTTGGTGTTGATATTCCCGTAATACATGAAATACGTCACGGCGTGGATGTTGTCTTTGTTGTCGACCGCGTACTGGTGAAATGAGATGCCAAGCTGTCGCATGTTGGCCATGCAGTTGGTCCGCTTGGCCGCATTGCGGGCTTCCTTGAGCGCGGGAAGCAGCAGTGCAATCAGCAGAATGATGATGGAAATCACCACCAGCAGCTCAATGAGGGTGAATGCCTGGTTTCGACCACGCGACCTCAGCTGCAGGATGACATTGGGGTTCGTCATGTTCTCTCCTTCAAGCGTGATGGCTGTTTAATTTGACGATGACAACAGTCCTGTGCTCCTGCAGCATCTGACCCGCAGTGCGATGAAAGAATGGCACACTGCAGACTTTCTCATGGATCCCAATCAAACTTACTGCTGATTGGACGACATGGATCGAACGCGCTTCAGACACCCCGGAACAGCAGACAGACTGGGCATCAAATCAGTATGGTTTTAATATAGAATCCCATACCAATGAGGTCAATGATTATTTTTCCTCGCTGCAGGATTCGCGCTATAACCCGTTTCGGATCTGCTCAGGAACGTCTGCTTGAAACAGAATGATGCATCATGACAGGGCAATCGCCTGTACACCGATACGTTTGAATCCACTATCGCCCTGCCGAACGCAACCTCAATGCCTTCTTACTTATCCGGGCAGGCCTGCGCGTGCTGATACTGCTCATCGGTGATGATTTCATAGCGGTAGTGCTGCTCGCGCTGCTTGCCCGGCTGACGTGCCTGCTGACGCAGAGCATCAATGGCGTGCTGGAGAAATGCACAGCAGTCCAGTCCCACCAGTTTCACCGGAACATCCACCTTCGGGCTCACCGGCCAGTTGCACGGTGAAATCAGACACAGATCCCGGCCGACGCGAGCGCGAACCGCATCGCTCATCCCCTGCACGCCAAAGGGCAACAGGTTGTCGTCAAGAAAAGCGATGGCCTGGGGCTGTTTGTCCCGAGGCTGATCAAACAGCAGCTTCACCACAGCCGCGGCGCTGGACATTGCAGTTCGCTCCAGGCAGACAGGCATATCGGCCACCATCGGAATGTTCATGGCTTTGAGCGCACGCGTCACCGACGTCAGCAGATCCGTCTGGCTCAGCGCCAGCACGGCCACCCGTGTCACGCGATAACGCGTCTGGCAGTCGCGAAGAGCATCAATGTAGGCCGACCAGTCGATGTCGATCTGAGCCACACCAGCGACAGGCCTGGGGCTTGAGACAATGCGTGAGATCGGATGCGTGAATAATGGCGAGTGCTTCACATCGAACGCGTTATACGGATTGCCTACAAAGAACAGGCCGGCCAGCCGATTACGCTGCACATCCCCCACCAGTTTGTGGTAGACCTCATTATCATCACGCTGCAGAACATCTCTGTAGATATCAATCTGCTGGTCGTGACGCTGACTCAGCACGTGAGCAGCCTGCGTCAACGCTTCATAGAAGCGACTGGGCGTCTCTCTGGGCGGCGTATAGGACAGGACCAGAGCATAGTGGTTGAGTTCGATCGACTTTTCCGTGACAAACAGGCCGCCTCGCCCTTCAGATCGCAGCACGCCTTCGTGCTTGAGTTCAGCGATGGCCTGTGCCAGGGTCACGCGGGCCACGCCGTAGCGGTCAAGCATTTCCTCGTAGCTGGGCAATTGAGAACCGGGCGGCAGCGATCCACGCTGGATCTCCCGGCGAATCATGGCCGCGATGCGAATGTGCTTGTTATTGGATCGAATGCGTGAAGGCATGCATGTATGCTCCATCGCCTGCCAGAACTGACTTCAGACACTCACGCCTCCGATGAATGCCTCACCGCTGACATGCCATTGGCCTGTTGTCCTTCCTGCCTGGTGATGGTCAGAAACAACATTGGGCCAGGGCAGTCTGTGATGCTAACGTTTCCGGTCTAATTTGAACAGCCGATTCACAATCGCGGCCTGACGATGCGGTCACCACAGAAGAATTCAATGAAAAAAACAGCCAGCGTCCTTCGACGCTGGCTGCCAGGGATTCTTGGTCACATCGTCTGTTTACCACCACACGGGTCGGACATGAAGACCCCAGCTGTAACGGGATGCCGTTGCATCAGCCACAATAGGCGAATCATTCTTACCAAGCCTGTCGGGGCTGACCCACTGAGCGGAACCATCGATATGGGAACGGTTACCACCACGCACCTGTTTAACAAAATCCTCCAGGCTGCCCTGGGCTCCTGATGACCAGTACTTGGCTCGCTCAGAGTGATTGGACATGGCGTTGCTGGCAGCGCCATCGATCGCATAACGGTTATGGTCAGCAATGAGCACGGGATTGGTCTTGTTCAGCGACAGACGCATCTGGGGGACTGTTGAAACCGTATCGTAGAAATTGGCAGAATTCGAACTGTAATTATGGTTCAGCGACTTGTCCTGCAGACCCGCGAGGTAAATGTAGGCCATCCCGTAATCGTTGATACGATTCACACCACTGGAGAAGTGCTCCCACTGTAACCATTGTCCCGTGCCCGGTGAGGTGGACAGCAGCGGCGGATTGAACAGCGGCGTGGAAGGACAGGAGAGAATCTGCATGTTCGCACCATACGACAGCAGCGGGTCCACCAGCGTGTTCTTGTCCCACTGGTAGGGAATACCACGCCCGACCCTGCCACCATCGTCCAACGTGTTGGCAAAGGGCAGCCAATCCTTGTTGTCCTGGGTGTACATCAGGGCTGACATCGTCAGCTGTCTGATGCCCGAAGCGCACTGCACGCGGCGGGCAGATTCCCTGGCCGACTTGAGCGCGGGCAGCAGCAGCGCGATGAGCAGCGAAATAATGGAGATCACCACCAGCAGCTCAATGAGCGTGAATGCAGGACGCAGCAGCAGGCAGGATTGACTCCGATGCGAGAAGAAATTCGTACGAGACATGTCAACGATCCTTTCTAGTTTCTCCAGCTGCCACATCATTCATCGCTGGAATCACATGAGTGGCACAGGGGTTCACGAAGATGATCAGAACGCGTCAATCAGGCCCCAGTTCGAGTAATATCCTTCAGTCACAGCGCGTGGGACGAACTTGACCCAGCCGCCGAGCTTAAGTGCGCTGTTACCGCCGGGGTGATGGTTGTCGGGAAAATTGACGTTGCCTGTGTACTGATAGAACACGTCGTAGTCTGTAGCCACCACTGATTCGTGCTTGTTCCTGGCGAGATTGTCACGGCGGTAGTCATTAACCCCCGAGACAACGCCGGGCCAGTACCAGTAGCCCGCATTGCCAAAGCTCTGCCCTTCACCGAAGCCTTGTATGACCAGTGGCGAGTTGACCTGCTTTGGACAGATCATCAGCTTCGTTACGGTGGTGTAGCCCTTGGAATAAAGCAGGCCCAGCTGTCCCCAGTTATCAGAGACCTTACTTTTCTCCGGCTGCCACCAGGATCCGTTGCTGTACAGGCCCAGCGGTGGAATCCATTCCTTATGATCATGGGCATAGGAATGAAGCATGATCCCTGTCTGCTTGAGCTGATTCATGCAGACCGTCCTCTGCGCGGATTCACGGGCTGCTCGAAGCGAAGGCAGCAGAAGTGCGATGAGCAGCGCAATGATGGAAATCACTACCAGCAGCTCAATAAGGGTGAAGGCCGCACACACCGGCCGGCGGAATTGGTTCCTATACGAGATGAAGTTTGTACGAGACATGCCAACGATCCCTTTATGAAGCTCAAAGCATCACGTTCACTGGAAACATCGTCACTCATCGTTCAACAGGAACGACGATATAGGGGTCTTCCTTCTGCCAGTCCGGCCAGATCATGCCGCCGCTGGCGAAACTGACGATGATGCGATACTGCACATCAAACTCAGGGGTCACTGCATCCCCGGGAATCTCGACGCTGTAACTGCCGTCGCTCTGCCTGGCCATCTGCAGGCCCTTCCAGTTCTTGGTCTGATCCATGTCGCGATAGTGGATGTACACCTTGATATTGGGATCACTGCTTTCCACTCGCGCCACAATCGGGACAGGCTGGCCAGCCCTGGCACGGGTCACACGCTTATGGTGCACGACGGCCTTCACGGAAGGCGGCGTTTCTCCGGGATAGCGACGGATGGTTTTTGCAACCTCGTGCACATCTTCCGACTGGCTTACGCCGTGCTGTTCCATCAGCTGGGCGACGTAGGCCACATCAGCGTCCACCTCAGCCTGCTGATCCTTCCAGTGGCCGGAGTGGTTGTTGAAGCGATCGGGAACGTCTACAAAGTGCTTCGGGGAGTGGCCCATGACCATCTGAGGGTTGTAGCGCCCCTCGGTGATCTTGACGATTTCCTGCCAGGCCTTCTGGGCCTTGAGAACCTGATCCCACACCAGCACCAGACGCTTGGCATCCTTGGTTACACGGAAGAATTCCAGATCGGTAGCCGCACGCTTCTTGGCCGCGTGATAGCGAGCCAGGCCGGCCAGCACACGCAGGTCCACCGCAGTCGCCTGCCACTGAAGGTCATTGGGGTTACCTACCGCCTTCTGCGCTTCGTCGACAAGCGTCAGCGTGCGGGCGGCCAGCTCATCAAACTTCCGGCTGATCTGAATGGGTGTCCACTTGGCGTTGATGTTGTTTGCTACCGCATCCGCCACGAAAGGGTTGTGAGGTGACGTCCAGCCTTCGCCGCGGAAGCCCTTGGCGGGCTTGGTTCCAAAGGCAGCAATCGAATAGAACAGGCCGTAATCGCTGGGCTGAATGGCGCGATACGCATCCAGCGACAGGCAAGGCAGCAGCTCCGGCCAGAACCGCCAGCTGTTAGCGCTGTAGAGCGTAGTGGCGGTGATGAAAGGCAGGATCTCGCTGGCCTGGCGCTGAGCCTGAGCGACCTTCGCGCCGCCCTGCCCGAAGGTTTTCTCATAGGCGCGATCCCACACCGACAGCGGGGTATCGGGGTTGTAGGTCCATCGGCCAAAGGCCAGATAGAAAGGCCAGTAGCGTTCCTGTTCCCACTCGAAATGTTCCAGCGAAGGATCGGCGAAGATACGCCAGTCGCCAGGATCGTTGCCATAGCCCTTGTAGGTCAGCGGCATGTACACTTCAAAGCCATCGCCCTCCGACAGTCGGCTGTTACGTGCGAATCGCGAGGCATACACGGGATCGCCCCAGAGCAGCAGACGCGAGGTGCCATTCCAGATCTGATAGGTCACGGTGTAGTTGCGCGGATACTTGAGCAGCTTGCCAAAGCCATAACGACTTTCCGAGTAGGCAGGCTCCTGCCAGGTGGGATGGAAAGGCAGGCCCATGTGTTCGGCCCAGTGCTTGGTGGAGACGTTCACCTTCAGCCCTGCATTGACCGCCAGATCGATGGTGGCCTGATGCAGGCTCTTGAAGCGAAGGTCAAGCTTCATCGGCCTGCCTGCGCTGGCCATGGCGTTGAACTGCGCCTTGTAGTAGTCCATCTGCTTGTTGTGCGGAATACCGCTTTCAACATTCAGACGCATCTGAACCGCAGATACATCCGGGCAAAGCTCGAGGAATCGCTGCAGGCCTTTGGCGCAGTAGTCGCCGCCTTCGAGTCCCTTGGGCAGGTTCTCAACGAGAATGGGGCCGTAGTTCAGACCATCGAACACCGTCGGCAGAGGCAGCTGTGTCCAGAGGCCGATGGTGAGATCCACACCATGCTCACGCGCGATGCGGCCGATGTTCTGAAAGTGCGCCAGATTCCGGGCACGCTGTTCATCACTCAAGCCCTTGACGCGCACATCGGGATAGCCCGGAACTTCAATCATCCACGCATAAGGCGGGATCATGTAGTTGGTGTTATGACCCCAGATCATGTTGAAATTGTTGAAACGGTTCCTGGCCAGCATGCCGAAGAACCATTCCCAGTAGCGTTCACTTTCATACCAGGACTTCTCGACGTCCTGATTGAACATCTGCATCGAAACCGTACGGACATTGAGGTAAGGCGATTCCACCTGCGTCTCAAGAGCTGAGGCCAGTTGTGTCAGATCAGACACTGCTGCAACACGATCAGCCAGTTCATACACACCATAGGCCACGCCACGAGCATCACTGCCTGACACCACAATGCTGCTGCCATCACGTGCAATCACCAGCGATTCCGGGGACTGAGGCAGCGTCACCTTCAACTTGCTCAGGCGGCTTTGAATCTCGGTATTTTCACCTGCCAGGCCGATGTGAATCGTCACATCCGCTTTGACCGAGGCATCACGTGTGAAGTCGATACGCTTGTCTTTCAGCGTCTTTTCCAGATAGGTCACCGCACGCTGGACTGGTGCAGGCTGCTCCCCTGCCATATTCACACCCACCACAGGACGGGTGCTGGTTGCAGCGAGCACATGGCATTCCATTGCCATCATCACCATGGCAAGTGGCAGGTAGAGAGCAGCTAACTGGAAGAACAGTCTAAGCATGGAGGCAAACTTTCAATTCGGAATGAGTGCAGAACAGCCACGGCAGTGATTATGAATCAAAGCCACACCATGTCACCAGGACATCAGCAATACGGACGATTCAAAATACGGATGATCGCCCCAGACACACGGGAAAATACCGGCCTCGGAACACCTGTCAGAATGGACGCGTAAAAGTCTGTTTTGTCATCACAATTCCAGACTCACTTACCTCATCCCACGACAATCGTGGAAGGATTTACAGGCAATTCAATATCACCACAGACATTCTCAAGCAGCGGCCGATTGAAATGCACATGCAGCGCCAATCTGCAGCTGCCCAGAATGCCGATGGTGCGAACATCGCCTGCGTAGTTGAACTGCATATCCGCAGGCACTTCACCCAGACGACGGCAGACACCATCCCAGAACGCATCGCACGCGATCGGAACTGCGTCAGCGATCTGGCCGCTGAGCCTCACATGCCTGGGGCGGTAGACCGAGAAAATCCAACCCAGCATCTCGCCGAGTCGACGGGCATTACGCGTAATCAGGCGGAACTCCGCACTCCTGGGGTCCTTCGCCTTTTCAAGCAGATTCACGAAAGGCTGCTTGCGCGTCCCCTGCCTGGCGTGCCAGCGATCGTTGATCGCCCTGCCGCCCAGGTAAGCTTCCAGACAGCCACGCCTGCCACAGTAGCACTTGCGGCCACCAGGCCAGAGCACCGCGTGACCAATGTCACGCAGATTGCGACTGATCTGACCAGGCGTATGGCTGTACTCCCGGAAACCAATCTTGTAGCCCTGGCCGAACATCACGCCCACGCCAAGGTCCCAGATGATGTGATAGATCTGGCAGTCATCCTGATCGGCTTCCAGACCGCCCCAGTAGACAGCCGCGCCGAGCGAGGTCACATAGACAGGTACATCCAGCAGCCGACCGAGCACCTTCTTCACGTCGAGCCCGTTGGCAGCTGGCATGTTCAGATAATTCAGAATGCGGCCGGTTCCATCCTCGATGACACCAGGCACGCTGAAACAGGCGCTGAAGATTTCCAGCTTCGATGCCTTGGCCTGCGCCATGAGCTTGCGGGCAAAACGCTCCACGATCGGAGCCAGCTCTTCCGCAGAGCGCACTTCACTGACATCCAGCTGTTCACGAGCCACGATCTGGTCGGAGAAATCCATGATCGCGCCGCTGAGATATGGCATATCCAGGCTCATGCCCAGAACAGCTTTGCCATCACGTGCCAGATCGAGCAGCGTGCGAGGCCGGCCGCTGCCTTCACCGCGGATCAGATCGCCCGTGGGAACAACAATGCCCTGGGCGATGAGCTTCTTCACATGGACGCTGATCGCGGCTCGACCCAGACCGAGCTTGTTACCGACTTCCACTTGAGAAATCGGCCCTTCCCGGCGGATCTGTTCCAGAATACGAACCAGTGTCTGGGCTTCGTTTTCCAGAATATGATTGATGGATTGTTGAGGGGTAGTACGAGCCATCACTATTAGCCTAATCTTTTGACGATATTTGTCAATCTAAAAAACAAATCATTCCATACGCTTTTGAAGGACTCCTTTGACAGGCCTGCAAACCATCATTGTGCCATAAACTGGCCTTACCAGGCTTCACCGGGCTGCAGTCCAAAGCCATGGCGGAGAACTTCATTCGCAATCGAGACATCCATGTTTTCACGCCAGCGGGTGACCTTGTGCTTCTGGATGAGATTAAATACCTCGCGCACGTAAGGTCGGGTGCGTTCCCGGACCTGGGGATCCACACAGCCGGCCGGTGAGCCCAGACGGATAAGCCACGCCGGGATACTCTCCCCGCTCTGCCTGGGCGACTTGCGCCAGGGGTTCAGCGGCTCCCACACTTCCTCAATGGCCAGGCGGTAAACCCAGAGCTTGAAGTAATCCAGACGGTCGACAATCTCCTGACTCTCGGCCAGAGCCAGCGCTTCCTTGTATGCATCCAGACCGGCCTGCACGCTTTGCTCATCGAAGCCGAAGCGAGCCGCAGTTCCATTGCAGTACTGATCCACCTTCTTGTCCTTGTACTGCTGGAAGATCAGTTCCAGGTACTTACGGATGGGCTCGCCCGCCGCTCCGTAGTGCAGGCGGAGAAACTCCTCCATCAGCGCCTGGCCATCAAGTGCAGGATCCCAGAGCAGCCTGCAGACGACATAGTTGGTGATGTCACTGAACCCGCCTGCCGGGGACTGCGTGTTGCCCTGCACGAAGATCTGACTGATGCCATTGCGGTGATAGAACGGAATGTTCTTACCCCAGACATGCAGTGAGGTAGTGGGCAGCAGAAACTCGTGGAAGTTCGTGCTGTAGGTCCACATGCTGATGTGCGAAGCCTTTTCCTTCCAGCCCTGCAGATCGTGAGCAAAATCGGCATTACGTTCCACCGACGTATCTTCCACCGGAACCGTCACACTCACGCCAATGTTGCAGATCTGAACGATGATGTTCGGATGAGCCTTGAGAGTCTTAGGTGGCTTGATCGAATAGCTGTAGGCCATGATGCCCAGCCTGATGCCCGGAAATTCCTTCGCTACCACTTCAGCGATCTGATTCACGCCCCAGAGCAGCGAGCCCATGTGCGTGCCTTCACGCTCATCGATAGCCGCACAGGTTTCGCACTGGCAGTAGTAGGTGTTGTCGCCCTGCCCCAGCTGAACAATCTGTTCGTTGGGGTTGGGATGCTTGCGCAGATGTTCGAGTGCCTTTTCCGTGATGATGCGGATCACATCCGGATTGGTCATGCAAAGCTGCGTACCGTTGTAATGCGCATCGCGGCCGTTGACATCCCAACGGCGTTTACCATCGATCAGCGCAAAGTATTCCGGATGCTCCTGACCATACGTGCGTGTGTTGACGAAACGGTGTATGAAGTGATTGATCAGTTCATATCGCGTTTTGCCACCGAACTCCTCAGGCTGCTTAGGCAGTGCATTGTTTCGCGTACGGGCCGCAAAATCAGCGTTCTGGTTCACATCATGCCAGTAGCTCCAGCGGAAGACGATCGGCGGATCGTAGGAAAAATCCATCGCTTCCAGCTGCCTGGCCTGACTGGCCGGGGGAACATGCGTATGCGTAGAGGTCAGAAACCGCACGCCCAGGTGATTCTCCAGGAACGTGTAGACGCCATAGAGTGTTCCGCGAGGCCGACCGCCTGCAATGGCAATATTGCGACCCGAAACAACAATCCGCAGGGCTTCTTCCCCCATGCCTTCAGTGCTGAAGGCGACATCACTCTGAGCCAGCGCCTGCCCCGGGCCAATGAAGATATGGCGATCTGGCCGATCCACCGCTTCCACCACAGGCAGGGTGATACCCGAAGCCTGCTTGTAGAAATGCTGGAACTCCTCCGCAGCTTTGCGCTCACTGGCAATGGCATCCGAAGCCACCACAATATCCCAACCTGACAAATCCGCCAGATTGATCGATTGTGCCCATGCTGCCTGAGTCATTCCGCAGACCAGCATCAGCATCGCCGAGAGCATCATCCCACAGAGAGCTTGATTCATCGTTGGGTTCCATCAGTCGCGACAGGCTTTGAGAAACAGTTTCGTGGCCCCGGTGGCCTGGTGACTGTCCCGTCGCTACAAAAAGAAGATCATCAAGAAGGTCGGCCGGTAAGATGGATGACTGCCAGCAGCCAGCCTTTGTTTTCAGCGATTCCGAGTCAGAGACGCATCCGTACGACGCAGTCATTTTCTGAAGCAGCATGACCTGAAGAACGCAAACCAGATCATGCCATTGACACCACCGTAGCGGACCGGTAGTATTTTGTCAATCTGAAAAACAAATTGTCTGCGACCTGTTTTCTTCCCGCTGTTTCTCCAACGTCTCTTTGAACATTCAGGCCGATTTGTCTGAACAAAAATGCTGCCGACGCTGATCCCCTCTCTGCGGAGTCCTGATAATGTCAATGTTCTCCAGCACGCTGCTGATCGTCTGCATGATGGCCATGACACTGCTCCCCTGCGTCAGCGCTTCGGCGGATATTGATCTGGCCAGACTGCAGGGCTGGTCGATTGTCGTCGCACCTGATGCCATCCCCAGCGAGAAGTATGCAGCTGAGGAATTCCAGCGTTTGTACGAGCAGGCCTCGGGCATCAAGCTGCCCATCGTCAATGAGCCTCAGCAGACCACGCAGAACATCTTCATTGGCTCCAGCAGTGCACTGGCCAGCAGTTCCATCAACATTGACACAAAGGCGATGGGCGATGAAGCGTTCCGCATCCGGGCCAGCAGTGATCAGATTGCCATTGCAGGCGGCCGACCTCGCGGAACACTCTATGGCGTGTACACGTTCCTCGAAGATTACCTGGGTATCCGCTTCCTCACACCCGATCACACGCACGTCCCTGCTATTCAGGGCAGTCAGCCGCTCCCTGAAGTTGATCGCTCCTACGATCCGCCGATCGTCTTTCGCTGGAGCTACTGGTACGACACCAACAAGAACCCCGACTTCGCAGCTCGCATCCGCAGCAATGGTGTGGCCAGCAACCGGCCCGAACTGGGCGGTGTCAGCCCCTACAAGCTCATCAACCACTCCCTCCACGTCTATGTGAACTCCAAGACGTATGGCCAGGAACATCCGGAATACTTCGCGCTTATCGATGGTGAGCGTCGTGCGAATCTGAACAGCCCCAACCCCTACGCGGATGCTCATGGCAATGGCACGCAGCTGTGCATGAGCAATCCCGGCCTCATTAAACTGCTCACCGAGAAAGTGCTCGAAGAACTTCGCGCAAAGCCTCACACACGTCTGATTCAGCTTGGTCAGGGCGATAACCTGTATTACTGCCGATGCGAAACCTGCGCGGCTATCGATGAGCGTGAAGGCACACACATGGGCGCACTGCTCACGGGCATCAATCAGATTGCAGAAGCCGTCGAAAAAGAATTCCCCAACGTGGTCATTGGGACGCTGGCGTACAAGTATTCCCGCAAGCCGCCTCGTACTTTCCACGCCAGGCCGAACGTTCAGATTCAGCTCTGCAGCATTGAATGCAGCGTCACCAAGCCGCTGACGGATACCACCAGCAAGCGCAATCAGGAGTTCGTCCAGGAGCTCAAGGACTGGCGTGAGCGTGCCAGCCGCATCAGCGTGTGGACATACAACACCAACTTCTGGGAATTCAAGCTTCCCGGTCCGCTGCCTCAGGTTGTGGGGCCGAATATCAAGCTCTATCACGAATACGGCGTCACACAGTTCTTCGTCCAGGGCAATACGTCCTCCCCCGATGGCGCCTTCGCCGACCTGATGAACTACGTCACCTGCAGACTGCTCTGGAATCCGTCGCTGGACAGCGATGCGGTCATCGAAGAATTTCTCACGCTGCACTACGGCCCCGCAGCTGCGCCGATCCGTACCTACCTCCAGCAACTGCAGGATCGCGTGAACAAGGGCAACTTCGATCAGCACTGCTACGGCCGCGCCGCCGACTTCGGCGTCACCGGCCCGATGCTTCAGCGTGGCTGGGAAGCCGCCCGTGCTGCAGAGAAACTCGCCGACACTCCCGAACTCAAGCAGCGTGTCTCGCTGTTCAAGCTCTGGGTTCTGCGGAGCATGATTGAAGACGCCTGGGTAATGGTTGATCCGCGTCACAAAGGCCACCGCCGTCAGAATGAATCACTGGGTGACTGGCTCACGCGCCTGGGCATGCCCCGAGGCTGCATCGATCAGGCCACCCGCAAGCGCACGCGTCCATTCATCCGTCAGATGCTTGAAATCACAGCCCAGCAGCCCGTGGCCTACTGGCGTGAAGGCATGACCACGCAGATGGCAGAAGAAATCCTGCGTCACGGCTTCGACCTCGCCGCCGATCAGCCCTGGTAAGTCACCTGCAGAAACCCGCTCTCCCTCCGGATCCTGAAACATGACCGACTTCTTTCCCTTTGGCACGCAGTATCATCGCGCCCCCACCCCGCTGCCCAGCGAGTGGGAGGAAGATCTCAAGCAGATCGCAGCCATCGGCTACACGCACGTCCAATTCCGTCCGCAATGGCGATGGCATGAACGCAATCGCGGCCAGTACGTGTTTGAGGATCTGGATCGCCTGTTTGATCTGGCGCATCAGAATGGCCTGCGCGTGGTGCTCAAGCCCATGCTCGAAACCGCGCCCGACTGGGTCTTTGATGATCTGAAGGGAACACGCATCGGCTTCCACGGCGTGCCCATCACGCCGATGTCCATCGGTTCGTTCTACGTTGGCGGCTGGCTGCCCTGCTTCGATAATCCCGAGGTCGCTAAAGCCGCTGCCCAGTTCGTGGAAACCCTCACCGCACGTTATGTGAACCATCCTGCTTTGTGGTTCTACGACGCCTGGAATGAGCCTCGCAGCAGGCCGCTGGGGCAGTGTCACTGCGAGCACTCCGTGCGCTCCTATCAGACCTGGCTCAGTAAACGTTATGGCACGGTCGAGCAGATCAACGAGCGCTTTGGCAAAGGCTGGGCTTCGCTGGAGAGCATCCGTCCGCCTGCGTCGGCCTGGGACTACACCGAGCTGTTCCTCTGGCGCCAGTGGGCCGTGGATGCCATCGCCAGGCAGGTGGAGAATGTCGTCCAGGCTTTCAAACGTGTGGACAGGAAGCGCATGGTACTGGCGCACGTGGGCTTCTGCAGCGTGCTTCAGGATGCGGCCTGTGACGCGAGTGATGACCTGCTGACCTCGCAGGTATCTGACCGCTTTGGTACGTCGTATCCCGTGAACCTCTGGCCCAGTCAGCCTGTGCATCACGCCGAAGGCGATCTCATCAGCGACTGGCTCCGCCGGGTGGACAACGAATACTGGTGTCACGAGTTCTACCCCAACGAGGGCAACTGGTGCTCCCCGCCCGACACCGCCACACTCGACAGGCTCATCTGGATGGCGCTGGCCGGTGGCACTGCAGGCTTCACTTTCTGGCAGTATCGCTCGGAACGTCTGGGCAACGAAAGCAACGGCTTTGGTATGCGGGAAATCAATGGCGGTCCCACCCCTCGCAGCGAAGTGTGTGACAACATCGCCCGCGTCCTGAAGAAGCATGGCCGCACACTCGCCGGATCGAAGCGCCCGCGTTCACGCATCGCCGTGATGTACAGCCGTGAATCGGACGTAGTCAGCCGCATTGAGAAAATGTCGCTGGATCAGATGGATATCTCGCTGGCCGTGGGAACGGGCGACTATCCCTACAAGCACATGCTCAAGGCCGGCCACTACGTCTATCAGATGCTTGGCCACAGCACTGACATGATCGCTCCGCATGATGATCTGACGGGCTATGAGCTGGTGCACCTCTCAGCCATGGAAATGGTCGACGCAGAGCAGGCCGAGATTCTCCGTCAGTTTGTGCATCGCGGTGGCAAGCTCGTGATCGAGTATCCCTTCGCCTGCCGCGATGAGGCGACGTGGGTTCACCCTCACCGCCCTGCTCACGGCCTTGCGGACATGCTCGGTTGCGTGGAAGGACAACGTGTCGTCGTCAAACCAAATCAGCCTCAGACCATGAAGCTGTGGAATGAGTCGACTGTTACCTGTGAACACTGGCGCGTGGATTTTGAACTGCGTGGCGCTCAGCCCATCGGCTGGTGGGACAATGGCCAGATCGCCGCGACCAGGCATCGCTATGGCAACGGCGAAGTCATCACTCTGGGCAGCAGCCTGTCCCGCGCAGCAATCGCTTCCTTCGACAACCCTGCATTGACGGTCTTTGACGAGCTGCTCAAGGGTATGTCGCTTGAACCGGCATTCAATGCCGATCGCGGGGTGTGGATGCGTACGCGCACTGGCCCCAATGGCAGCGTTTACTTTGTGTTCAATCTCAACAGCCACCAGGCTGGTGTCACACTTCCCACGGGAAACTACACCTGCTGGCATCAGACCGCTGGGACCACGCAGGATGGTCAGCGTCTTTTGCTTCCCGCCAATGCGGTCTGGATCGGCTCGGCGAGCTGATCCTTCATTCCGCAAGCACATTCGCTCCGTGAACTCACCCCATTCCGGAAGAACCTCATGACTCCCGAAAACGCCAAAGCCCTCTATCTGAACATGGTCAGACAAGCTGATATCGTGCTGACCGATGCGGAATGCCAACAACTCGAAATCGCCGGCTTCGGGCTCAATGACTTCGCATCCCAGGGTCTGGGTCTGGTGATCTACGAGAACAATGCACGCTACTGCGCCAAGGAACTGATGATGCTCCCGGGTCAGACCTGCCCGGAGCATCGTCATCCGCCGGTGAAGGATGAGCAGGGACAGGTGATCGATCCCGGGAAGCAGGAGACATTCCGCTGTCGATGGGGTCAGGTCTGGCTGTATGTGGAAGGCCCTGCCGCATCGCAGCCTCACTGCAGGCCGCCAGCGGGCAGTGAGGCGTACTACACGGTGTTCCATGAAATCCAGCTGAATCCCGGGGATCAGTACACCATCGTGCCCAACACGCTCCACTGGTTCCAGGCCGGCCCGCAGGGTGCAGTGATCAGTGAATTTTCGAGCACCAGCCGCGATGAGCTGGATATCTTTACCGATCCACGCATCCGCCGAGTAGAGTAGGAGCGTGAAGTGGTTTTCGAGGCCACATCGACTCCATCAGCCGGTCTGAATTCTTCCGAGGACTTTGTGACATGACACTGTCGCATCTGCATCAGAACCCCGCCGCGCCGCTACAGCTGCCTTCGTTTCCGGTGCGCGACCGATTCACGATCAAACGTCCTCTGGAGGCAAAACAGCGTTTGACGATCTGCGAACTCGACGGGCCGGGCTGCATCGATCACATCTGGTGCACCCTCAACCATCCGTTCAAGACACAGCTGACTAATCGCAAGCTGCTTATTCGCATCTATTTTGATGGTTCGACTATCCCGCATGTCGAAGCGCCCGTCGGTGATTTTTTCGGAGTCATGCACGGGGCCCACATGCATGAGATCAACACGCCTTACCTCTCATGCATGAACTACAGCGGTTACAACTGCTACTTCAAAATGCCTTTTGCGAAGTCAGCCCGTATCGAGATGGAGACAGGCGAAGAGGCCAACCATCTCTACCTGCAGGTGAACTACCGCCGATTCCCCGACCAGGTGATGGAGGAGCCTCGCCGTTTCTGCGCCCGCTGGCGCAAGGAGAATCCCACGCGCAGCTACGCCGATGACTTCCTCATGCTTGACGCCGATGGCCCGGGCTATCTGGCAGGCTTCGTCTACAGCGTCAGGCTCATTGATAATGAGGACCGCTGGAGTCATGGCGGCGCGGACAACATCTACATCGACGGGCAGACCCCCTATCCGGCTTTCCTGCGAGGCATTGGGGGTGAAGACACTTTCGGGGCCAGCTATGGCGGCGCACATCATCCGCCTGATACGCATCTGTGGACGGGCTTCCCTTACTACGAACACGAGGACATTGGCGAGCCTCGCCGTGTTCAGCGACTGACGGCCTATCGCTTCTTCGATCCGGATCCGATCCCCTTCCGTAAGTCCATCCACATGCGCTTTGGCTGCATGCAGAACAACATCTGCTGCACGATGTACTGGTACCAGACAGGCGAGCCTCGGCCTTACGTGAAGCTGCCCTCGTTTGAAGCCCTGATGCCCGATGCGAAAGTCGCTGCGGCCGATGTGAATCTGCCCCTGCCCGACTCAGGCTCGTGGCGCGTCCAGCTTCCCTTTGATAACGAACAGGGACAGGCCGTTGAGAAGGCTCGCTCTGGTATTGGATCTCTGGTGATTGATAACACCGCCTGGCGAACCACGCAGGCCATTCACGGTTTTGTCGATTTCAATCTCATTGAACGCCCCCGCATCAAGCCAGCAGTGGGCGCTCACTACAACCACAAAGCCGCCATCGCGCACGCCGTTCTCAACGCTCCACAGGCCGGCCGGGCGACACTGCATCTGGCGTGGGATGACACGATGGTTGTGCAGATCAATGATCAGCCGGCGGTTGATCTGGGCAATCACACGATGTTCCGCCAGCACAAGTTTCAGGTGGATCTCAAAGCCGGCGCAAATGATCTGCGGATCCTGCTGAGCAACACCACCGGCTCCAACCATGGCGGCTGGGCTTTCGCGTTTTACGCGGTGATGGAAGAGGGACAGATGATTCTGCCTGAAGCACCATCACAGATTACAGATTAAACCTTCAGAAATGCGGCCAGTCATAACGACCATCAAGCGACTCTTAAGGAGTCGCTTTTTCGTACTGCTCCAGAAGTGTCTCAGCCGCACTGGCAGATTCACAGACCAGATAAATTTCACCACAGGCAATGTCATCCTGCCAGGACAGCCCGGCCTTGCCTCGGCTGGCGCTGACCTCAACCAGCCTGCCATCCTCCACGCGATACACCTTCTGTCCCTTCATCCAGGGCAGATTGGGGAACACCAGCGTCATCCCCTGCTGCGGGGTCTGTTTGAAGCCTGCAGCTTCGCTTGTGAAATCATCATTGACTACCACCACCAGCGCTGCATCACGGCCGGTCAGGAGCGTGCGGATCCAGAGCGACGAGCGTTCACTTCGGGCCCACTCCAGATCATGGCCAATCTCGATCAGCGGCGCTGCCAGACGCAGACGGCGCGACATGAGCCCGACGATCTCCCACATCTCAGGCAGGATGTCGCTGCCATGGAACATGAGATTGCCACTCATTTCCGTCCGATCGGTCCACGCATACAGCCCCTTGGCCCCCAGGCCGATGGCGTAGAGCATCTGCAGCTGCACTTCCTGCGGCGCAGGCTTACGCCCCAGGCCACGGGTGCGCTTCGGATCGCGATACTTGTCGAATCCGCCTTCAACCAGCTCCTTGCGGGAAACGGCTTTGCCCGGATTGACGCCATACTCTTCCCACGAGGCCTGATACGTGAAGGTATAAGGCCGTGGCATCGTCGCGCGGCGGATATTGATCAGATGATTCCTCACCCGATCCACCGGCCAGCCCGAAGTGATCGGGTAGCAGTCCGGGTTCGCAAGGTCAGCAATCGGCCCGTAGATGAAGTAATTGAAAGGTGTGAATGTGAGGTTGAGCGTGAGCGTGGTAGGCGTGGCTTCATCTGCCTGATGACAACCCGCCACGTATTCAAGCATCAGCGGAGCGTGATGGCCGATGCGATAGCGCATGGGAACATTCTTGACGCCATAGTCCTTCACATCAGGCTCATCCACCTGGCCAAAGGCATACACCGCGGGATGACCGATTTCATCGGGCGCGGGCTTGCCTTTCACCAGCGGGACGACACGAACGCCTGACCGCTGAGCGCGATCGAGCCGGGCGAGATCGAACCGACCAAAGCTGTTGTAGGCGTCGAGCCCGTTTTCGGCGAAGCGTTCAAAGTCAGATCCGCCATACGTTCCAAAGACGCTGAGCCTGTCGTATGCACGGATACCCGTCGCGGCGATCAGACGATCCTGACCATCCTGAAAACGAATGGTGTAGAACCGCCCCTTCTGGAATCCACCGGGCAGTGTGAGGATGCCCATCGCAGTATCGCCTGCCCATGCGCTACCCAGCCAGGTGACCTGAGACGAAACATCCTGACCGTTGACATAGGCCTTCTCAGGCAGCGAAGCCGATCGATGGGTTCGCGTCAGATAAACGTAGCAGCTTTCCAGACCTCGCGAGAAAGCTACCGTGGCCACGCGGACGCGCGGAACCGGCCGCCTGATCTGCGCCACCACACGCTGGCCGTTGGAGAGTTCGATCTCAAAGCGTCGGGTCGAAAGCAGATGACTGCGCAGACAGATCGCCAGTTCACTCTCGCCCCCTGCAGGAATGGCCACAGGCGTCACACGCTGCCAGACTTTCTGATAGCGACGGGCTTCCTCATCCAGCGCATCATTCGTCCAGGTCACCTGATTAACCCGAACCGCTTCGGCTCCGCTGTTGGCCAGATGCATGTAGACGTACCCACCTGCATCGGTCATGCTGGCCTTGGCCTGACGAATGGCTTCATTGCCTTCCGGCGCATTGAGGGGATAGACCTCGTTGGGAACCTGCCAGATGGCCGTCACCGTGACATTCGCATGAACCGGCGTACCAATGCAAGCCATCACACAGACCAGCATCATGGCGATAAGCGCAGCCAGGTCGGCTTTGATTACCAGCTTCATCCGAAATTCCTTTGACTCAGCGATGCTTCAGGTGACCCAGGCCAGCAGGCCTCAGCGGATGTCCTGGCCTTCAATGAGGAAGACGCGCGTTTCCAGAGCTTCCCAGGTCAGACCGCTGCGCCACGCCGACTGATCCACAGGCTTCTGTGACAGCAGATCGATCCCGCTGTGGAACTCGAATCGCTTCAGGTCTACACCGCCCGTGACAGATTCCGTCTGTGTGTTCAGCGTGATGAAAAGATGTTTGCCATCTTCGCCACGCAGCAGGCTGGCCACTACGCCCTGGGGCATGATGATCGACTGCTCCACCCCAGCTTCACGCGCAAGAGTCGTCACCAGATTGGCAGCACCGGCGTAGGCAGCGCCTGTACCACTGCGCTGCACGTCGTCACCCACGCCTTCCTGCGGAGCCGCACCCAGGCCGAGGTTCAGCCCGGCGAGAATCGCGCGGCCGCGCTTCCAGTTGTGCTGGACCACGCAGGGCTGGCCATCCTCATAACTTGCCACAACCTGAGCCCCCTTCAGTGTCCATGTCGCCTGGAAATGGCTTCGTTCCACCGGAAAAGACTGGCCGTTCCAGTTGATCTTCACAGGAGCTTCGCCGGCCTGGCGAATGTCGTATTCGTGGCAGCCGAAGATTTCAGCGAAGCCGCCGCCAGGCACTTCGACATCCAGCGCCTTGTCGGCGTCATACGCGCACAGGTAGGGATCGGAGAGCACCTGCCCGCCTTGAGCGATGTACTCGCGAATCGCTTCACGGGCCTGAGGCGCAAGCGCCAGCGGCATGGGCAGGATCACCAGACGATAGCCCGCCAGCGACTGCGCGGTGATGCGTTCCTCATGCACCACGTCCACCGGAATGCTGCGCTCCCAGAACATGCGGTAGTAGCCGCTCATCGCATCGACGTTGAGTCGACAGGTGCGCATCTGCGACCAGGTGAGCATGTAGCTCTGATAGCTGAAGACAATGGCCACCTGAGCCTTTTCAGGCTGAGTTCTGGCGAACAGTTCGCGATGCTCATTGAACAACCCGCCAATACGGGCAACCGCATGAGCGTTCTGGGTGGGATTGCCCGCATAGTCCGTCAGACCAAAGGCGCCGGACTCATTGCCATGACGCTCCTTGCGGAACTGCCAGTAGAGAAGACCCTTGGCTCCCTGGCGAATGGATTCCCAGCTCCACATCTCCAGCCAGCGTGAAGGCAGTCGGCCAGTGCGGATCATCGTTCCGTGATAGTCCGCAGTGCCCAGCTCGGCCTGCCAGAAGGGTCGCCCCCGTGCTGCCGATCGCGTGGCGGCCATGCCCAGCCCGACGAGTACCGTCGAACTGGCTCGCTGCGGGAATGCACTGTCGCCCCAGATGTCGGTGGGATCGGCATTCTTCCAGTCATCGAACGCCATGGAGCCCAGCTCAGTACATGTCACACAGCTGCCCCCCCAGGCGTGAACCGCAATGGGTTTCTTCGAGCAGGAACGGATGACATCACTGCGGCGATGTACGAGCGCCGCGATGTTTTCCGCGGTGAAAGTGCGCCAGTCGCACCAGTCCGACAGGCCGAATCGCCAGGTGGGTGGACGCACTTCCTCCCACTCACCCATGCGGCGGCCCCAGGCTTCGTTCAGGCGTTCGAGCGTGCCATACTTGCGGCGCAGCCAGTCGATAAACGCAGCGCGCGTGCCATCGCAGTAGCAGAACACGCCGGGCGGGGACTGTGAGAAATCGATCCACTGATGCGGCTCATTGATTGGCTCCCAGAACGCCAGAGCCGGGTGATCGTCGAGCCCCTTGATCATCGTGGTGATGAAAGCATCTTCAAGCTGATGCACTTGCTTGTAGTCGAAGCACAGACCAGGCCAGCCGCCTGAGGGCGTGTTGGCGCGCACTGCTGGCTCAAAGCTTCGGCCTCGCTCATCGACATACCAGTAGCGGCGATGCTTGCGGATAGCCCACTCCGGACAGCCATGCAGATGAAAGAGCAGCCCCACCCGCAGGCCATACTTATGGGCGGTGTCCAGCATCGAACGAACGTATGCCACATCCACTTCGCCCTGCCTGGGCTCGAGGGTACCCCAGACCAGCCAGGCGCGGATGGTATTGAAGCCCAGATCGCGCATGGTGGCCATATCGCGATCCCAGTCCTCAGGCCGAGGCGTCAGGCCACGCAGATACTGGGAACCAAATGGAAAAACCGAATCGATGAAGGCGTGTGACATGACCGGGAAGTGTCCTGCGACATCGGTTGGGGTTAGAACCGCTGCGCAACTTCAGCGCAGAGGCTGCGTTCCTCTTCATGATCCAGGCAGCCTGATGATACGGGCGCACCTGAAGATGGAAACAGTCAGACTTGCGATGTCGCCGCAGAAATTAATCTGCCCCAGCCTATTTGTCAATTCAAAAAACAAATTAAGAACTCGTCACTCAATCGGCCAGGATAGATCGAATCTTGCCAGATATTTCCGCAGGCGATCCGCATCATTGGTGGAGCGTCGCTGCTGTCGCGAGACGCTGAAAAGCCGCCGGCCGGCTTCGGAAAGTGAGCGTGACTGTCGACAGATTTCAATGGCATACGCCAGCTGAGGCCGATCGAAGGGATCGATCGCCGCCAGCCTGTCCTCACCCAATAGGGACTGCAGCAGATCATCCTGCGACCGCCCTTCCTGCGGACCTGCCCATCGCTGCTGCAGATGTTGAATCTCCTGCTCCACGAGTGGAACGGTGATGCGCCCCGAGACCGCGAGCGTGGCCATGCGCGTGATCGTGGCGGTCAGGTCGCGGAAGTTTCCTGCCCACACCGCTTCGGGGGATTCGGCGAATGCGAGGAAGCGTCGACGAGCTTCGGTGTTGAATCGCACACTGCGGCCGGTGCGCTGGGCGTAGCGGTCCAGTTCGTAATCGAGATTAGGCTCGATATCCTCACGGCGCTGCGCCAGGCTGGGCAGTTCCAGCGTCCAGAGATTGATGCGGGCCAGCAGATCCTCACGGAATCTGCCTTGCGCCACACAGGCGTGAAGCTGACGATTGGTTCCACAGATCAGCTGGAAATCGCTCTGTGCTTCGCGATCACTGCCTACGGGGAGGAATCGCTTTTCTTCAATGGCGTGCAGCAGCATGGCCTGCTCATCGAGGCCCAGTTCGCCAATTTCATCGAGAAAAAGCAGGCCGCCATCAGCTTCGCGCAGCAGGCCCGGACGATCCGCAGCAGCCCCGGTGAAAGCCCCCTTCCGATGACCAAAGAGTGTGGACATGGCGCTGTCGCCTCGCAGCGTGGCGCAGTTGATCTCCACCAGCCGGCCCTGAAGCTGACGGCGCTGCTTCTTGAGTTCATAGATGCGCCGGGCCATGGCCGACTTGCCTGCGCCGGTGGGACCGGTGAGCAGGATGGGATCAATCGTCTGAATCGCCACATGCTCCAGCTGTTCAATCAGGCCGTTGAATGCCTTGTTGCGCGTGGCGATCCCTGCCTTGAGGAACGAGAGCCCCTGCTCCTGCTCGCGGGCAAAGCGCGTGGCCAGCCTGTCATACTTCGACAGGTCCAGATCGATGATGCGATAGCTTCCCTGCAGCGCGCCTGCGTCTTCACGCCCGCGAGGCGGAGCCGTCTGCAGCAGCCTGCCTGGCATGTATCGAGCTTCGGTGAGCAGGAACAGACAGATCTGCGCCACGTGCGTTCCGGTGGTGATGTGCATGAGGTAATCCTCATGCTCGGGATCGAACGGGTAGCTGCGGGCAAAGTCATGCAGTGCCCCGTAGACATCTTCAAACGCCCAGGGATCCCGGAAGTGAATGGGATGCAGATTCACCTTCGTCTCAGGCGAGATCGAAGCGATGTCCTGGGCTACCAGCGCTGCCAGATCGGCGAACCGCTTCTCATAGAGCAGCTCAAAACGATCGATCAGCAGGTCTTCATGCTGGCACAGTGCCACCGTCGGCCGCCATCGCTCCCAGCGCGTTTCATGACGGCCTGAATCGAGGTTATTACCCAATAATCCGATCACAACCCGCGGGCGGTGCTTATCCATATACAAAAGGATAAATTCAGATATTCATATATACAATCTTATATAAGACCCTGCCCTCCATTTTCACAACAGATTCAATCCAAAAATTTCTCAATCATAATAAATTCAACGACTTACAATACAGTCCCACCCAACCTTCTCACTTCTGGCACGACTCATGCATTCCCTCCTGCTGTCACACAAAATGAACCAAAACAGGAGATCCGACATGAAACTCGCCGAAGCTTTGATGATCCGTGGCCAGATGCAGAACAAGCTCGCGTCGCTCAAGGAACGCATCAAGCACAACATCCTCGTCCAGGAAGGCGAGACGCCTCACGAAGATCCCTCGGATCTGATGGCGCAGGCTTCTGCGGTGCTCGATGAGCTGGAAGTGCTCGTGTCGCGCATCAACGCGTGCAACCTGACGGCGAAGCTGCCCGACGGCCGCACCATCACGCAGCTGCTTGCGAAGCGCGACAAGCTCGCCGCGCGTCACGCGATCCTCAACACGGCCATCGCGGCCAGTCGCAACGAAGCCGAGCGATACTCCTTCCGCGAGATCAAGTGGAACACCACCGTGGATGTCGCATCGCTCCAGAAGCAGACCGATGATCTGGCGACGAAACTGCGCGAGCTCAACACCGTGCTCCAGCAGGCCAACTGGGCCATAGATCTGCCTGAATAGTTTCCATGACTGACCGGGGTACAACGCAGGGTCTGGGCGGGTTGTCAGTCCTCATGGCGTGAGAGGATGAAAATAAATCATGCCACCATGTTCAAGCACATGACTCCACCGAGGGCAATGGAGGAAACAATCACTCCGCAGCCCGTCACACCCTCACCATGCAAACCGGCGAAATGCCGCTCGATTTCTTAACACGTACCACCAGACATCGACAGGCCCTGCGTTTGTTTTGATTTCCCAGTTTCAACACACCACTGAGCCTTTACACTGAAGTGCACCATGAACAGCATCATCGAAAACAACAACACCAGCGATTCCACTTCGCCTTTCATTCCCACCGGTGAAGCTACATCAATCCTGCCGGTACAGAACGGCAAGCATCGGCCGATCACCGTCATTGGTACGCCGGCCATCCGCCAGACCTTTGACAACCTGGCCATCCAGCAGGCCATCAACTCCCGACTCGCACCGGGCGTGAGTGACCTGGTCCTCAACCCCGATGCCCACTGCGGCTTTGGTGCGCCCATCGGCTGCGTGATGTCATCGCCCACGCATATCTACCCCGGCCCGGTCGGCGTGGATATCAAGTGCTCGATGAGTCTGCTGCAGCTCGATCTGCCCGCCGATGCGGTGAACGACAAGCCCACCCGCCGCGCACTCATCCAGGCCATTGGCCAGCGTGTTCCCACCGGCGCAGGCCGAGGCCAGCGTCAGGCTCCCAAGTCGCGCAGGGTTCACGAGCAGATCGGCCGCATCATCGCCACCGAAGGCGCCAGCAAGGATGTGTGCGATCTGCTGGGTATTCCCCAGTCCTGGCGCTATCACTGCGAAGATGCGGTTCACGCCGGCCACGATGACACCACCGATGCCCTGCGTGATCGTCTGGACCGACTCATCACCCAGGGCCGATTCCCCAGCTTCGCCGACAAGATCAGCCAGCTTGGCTCCTACGGCGGCGGGAACCACTTCGGTGAATGTGAAATCGTCCACGTGGCCGACAACGATCGCGCCCGCAGCGTGGCATCCACGTTTGGCCTGAAGGATGGTCACGTGGCGTTCCTCTCGCACTGCGGTTCCCGGGGCTTCGGCCATAACCTGGCGATGGGCCAGTTCCGCACGCTGCAGGATAAGTTCCGTCAGTGGGACACGCCCTTCCCAGGCGGCGACCGCGAACTGGTCTACGCTCCGCTGGGTACGCGCGAAGCCGATGACTACATCGACGACATGTCGCTGGGTGCGAACTTCGCGACGGTGAATCATCTGCTCATCAACGCCCTGGTGCTCGAGGCGTTTCAGGAAGTGATTCCCGGTGTGAAGGGACAGCTGGTGTATCTCATCAGCCACAACATCGCCCGCAAGGAAGTCACGCCTCACAGCAACCAGCTTGAGTGGGTGCATCGCAAGGGCGCCACGCGCGCCTTCCCCGCAGGTCACCATGCACTGAAGGATACGCCCTTCGCCTCGACGGGCCATCCCATCCTGCTGCCTGGCAACCCGCAGGCTGGTTCGTCAGTGATGGTGGCCAACGAGGGCGCGGCCCTGAGCTGCTACAGCGTAAATCACGGCGCAGGCCGTGTGATGGGCCGCAAGAACGCCATCCGCACGCTGGATCAGAAGTCCATCGATCAGTCGTTTGATGACATGGACATTCTGACCAACTGTCGTCAGTACCCCCGCGACGAAGCACCGGCCGTGTACAAGGACTTCAACGAAGTGCTCAAGTCCGTCGAACTGGCCGGCCTGGCCTCGGAAGTCGCACGCCTCAAGGCAAGGTTCGTCATCAAGGATGCAGACAAGGCCGATGACTGATTCTTCATCCCACCATTTACGGATGATGTTCTGAAGAAGATCATGACAGGGCGGTTGTGTTTCACGCCAGACACAGCCGCCCTGCTTTTAAACGATCCACTCTTATCAAGGTATTTTCCGATGCTTCTTATCGATGGCTCACATGGTGAAGGCGGCGGGCAGATTGTGCGGTCGGCGCTGGCGCTGAGCATGGTCACGGGCAAACCGTTTCGCGTGACGAATATTCGCGCGGGCAGGAAAAAGCCTGGACTCATGCGTCAGCATCTCATGGCCGTGCACGCCGCACAGTCCATCTGCAAAGCCAGAGTAGAGGGCGATACCATCGGCTCCACCGAGCTGACCTTCAAGCCCGGCCCCGTGCAGAGCGGTCAGTATCACTTCGCCGTGGGAACCGCAGGCAGCACCACGCTGGTCCTGCAGACTGTTCTGCCTGCGCTCATGCTGGCCAGTGAGCCTTCCACGCTGACACTCGAAGGCGGAACACATAACCCCTATGCCCCGCCCTTCGATTTTCTGGATCAGGCATTTCTGCCGCTGGTCAACCGGATGGGGCCCAAGGTGTCGGCGAAACTTGAACGCCGCGGCTTTTACCCGGCCGGCGGCGGGAAGTTCACCGTCACCATCGAACCCGCCAGCAAGCTGCAGCCCCTGGAGCTGCTCGAGCGTGGCGAGTTGCTGATCTGCGATGCGCACGCCATCGTGGCCAATCTGCCTGCGGAGATTGCAGAACGCGAACTGGCCACCATCAGCTCCATCCTTCAATGGCCTTATGAAGTGCTGCATCAGGTAGTCTGCAGCAACGCGGCCGGTCCGGGGAATGTGGTGCTGCTCACCGTCGTCAGCGCCAACGTCACCGAAGTCTTCACCGGCTTCGGACAGGTCAACGTCTCTGCAGCGCACGTGGCCACGCTGGCCAGTCAGTCGTGCAGGCGATATCTCAAGTCGGATGTTCCGGTGGGCGAATATCTGGCCGACCAGCTGCTGCTGCCCCTGGCCCTGGCCTGCCACGGCGCGTTCCGCACGTTCGAGCCATCAGAGCACACGCGCACCCACGCCACACTCATCCAGCAGTTTCTGGATGTGTCGGTGACGTTTCAACAGGAAAACGCTACTGCCTGGCGCGTGGAAGTGGGATGAGCAGGACAGCTCCCCTTGCGTCACCCCTGCGCAGGCGGGCATGACGAATGCGATGAAACGGTTGTGAAAAGTCACATCCCCCGGCGTGGGATACCTGTCCTCACCTTCAGGTGATGCCCGATGCTGAGCGGCATCATTGGCCACTATTCTTGAGATCAGCTGCGGGAGAAGGCTGTGTCTGCGGATGCATCGCTCTCGCGTTGAGGATGGAACGCCTGCGACAGGAACCCTGGGTTCCTCACCCAAAGGATCAGCGGATGAGCGACCAGGCCGCAAGCAACTCGCCGTTGGACGTCACGATTCCTGAGTCTTCGGACACGCAGGAACCGGCTTCGACCATCACCTTTGGCAGCCACGACACGCTGCCTCCTGAACCCATGCGCGTGCGCAGGCAGTGGGAATCGCTCAATGGCACGTGGGACTTTGCCATCGACAGGGATGGCCAGTGGGATCGGCCTCACGATGTGCAGTGGTCCACGCAGATTCAGGTTCCATTCGCCCCGGAAACCAAAGCCAGCGGCGTGGAGGACACGGGCTATTACATGGCCTGCTGGTATCGTCGCAGCTTCAAGTGCCCTGCGCTGGAAAACGGGCAGCGGGTAATTCTCTACTTCGGAGCGGTGGATTACATCGCAAAAGTCTGGGTTGATGACAAGATGGTCTGCGAGCACGAAGGCGGATTCACTCCCTTTCACGTGGACATCACGCCTTATCTCACCGGCGATGAGCAGCACATCATCCTGCAGGCCAGAGATGACCCGCACGACCTGGCCAAGCCACGTGGCAAGCAGGACTGGCAGCTTCACCCGCACTCCATCTGGTATCCGCGCACCACGGGCATCTGGCAGGCCGTGTGGATGGAAGTTGTCGGTTCCAGCTGGCTGTCACAGATCAGCTGGACGCCCGACTTTGAACGCTTCGCTTTCAATCTCCACTGCCAGATTGCGCACTACACTGAGCAGCTGCGATTGCGCGTGGAGCTGCGCGTCAATGACCGCCTGCTGGCCGACGATCTCTACACCACCACCGGCGATGAAATTCAGCGCCACATCGTGCTTTCTGATCCGGGCATTGATGACTATCGCAACGAGCTGCTCTGGAGTCCGGAACGACCGACGCTCATCACCGCCAACCTCGAACTGCAGGATATGCAGGGCCAGGTGATCGATCAGGTCCAGAGCTACACCGCCATGAGGCAGGCCAGCACGCTGGGCGATCGATTCATGCTTAACGGTCGGCCGCGCTATCTGAGGCTGGTGCTCGATCAGGGCTACTGGCCTGACACGGGGCTGACGCCCCCGGATGATCAGGCCATCCGCCGGGATATTGAACTCATCCAGGCCATGGGCTTCAATGGCGTGCGAGCACATCAGCACATTTCAGACCCGCGCTTCCTCTACCTGGCCGATGTGATGGGCCTGCTGGTCTGGGAGGAGATGCCCAGCGCCTACCGCTTCAGCACGCAGATGGTGCATCGTGTGACGCAGGAGTGGACGCAGGTCATCAAGCGCGATCGCAGCCATCCGTGCATCATCGCGTGGGTGCCCATGAATGAATCATGGGGCGTGCCCGATCTGCCTTCGAATGATGTGCATCGGTCGATGATCCGCGCGATGTATCACCTGACCAAGACACTCGACGATTCACGTCCCGTCATTGGCAACGATGGCTGGGAAATGATCGTCACCGATATCGTGGCGATTCACGACTACGACAGCTCGCCGCAGCGCATTGTGCATCGCTACGAAAACGCCTCCGACCCCAGGCCGATGCTGCGCATGCATCGCCCCGGTCATCGTGTGCTGCTGCTCAAGGATTCGGTCTATCGCGGCCAGCCGATCATGCTCACGGAATTCGGGGGCATCGCCCTGCGGGAAGAAGGCAAGTGGGGCTATTCCGAAGCAACAAACCCTCAGGAGTTTCTCGAACGCTATACCGGGCTGCTGCAGGCCGTGCATGCACTCCCTGTGTTCTCGGGCTTCTGCTACACGCAGTTTACGGACACCTATCAGGAGGCTAATGGACTGGTCTATGCCGACCGTACACCCAAAGCCGATGTGGAGGCTATCCGCCGCGCCACGCAAGGGTAGGGTCCATCCCCAAGTGAAATGGGGTTGATATACGTATCCCCCTCCCAGAATGCGACAGGATTTCAAGAATAAGCCGTCCTGATAATTTGGGTAAAGCTAATACACCACACCAGGAGGTTGCTCTATGAAACTCGCGCACACTGCCTTTCGTTACAAATCTCCTGAACATGAACTGGCCCCGGTCTTCACTGAATCGTATTCAGAAGCGGCCCGCCAGAACATGAACCCGGAGCCTGCTTTCGCGTCTGCTTCTGCTGCGTCGGAGCAGGAAACTGTCAGTCCCTCACTCGACTGGGACCACTACGTCAACAGCCGCCTGGACGATTTCAATCAGCGCTGATTGACATCCCCATCCTGTGATCCAGATCCGTTTTCGACGGTCGTCGACCGTCGAAGGTTATTCATTGCACCTTACCGAGACACACCCATGCCACCAGATACGTCCACATCGGTTACCACCAACGGATTGAACCACCGCAGCACCCTCTCACGCGGGCTCATGGAAGACACTCAGACCGATCTGCCTCAGCAGAGCCAGCAGCAGTTCATGTGGGCCGTGGGCATTGAAAGCTCCACGCTGCCTCACCTGAATGTGGACCAGTTCAACTGGACAGGCCACAACGATCAGTGGCAGGACGACATCAAGCTCGTCAGCCAGGGCCTTGGCCTCAAGCACCTGCGCTATTCCATTCCGTGGCATTACATCGAACCCTCGCCGGGCCAGTACAACTGGTCCATCGCCGATGAACGCCTTGGCTTCATCAAGGACCAGGGCATCGAGGTGATGATGGATGTCATGCACTTTGGCACGCCGCAGTGGCTTGGGCAGGCCGTGGGCGATCCCGAATTCCCCGAAGCCCTCGAGCGCCTCACGCAGGCGATGGTCGAGCGCTACAGCAGCCAGATCAGAACATGGTGCCCGGTCAACGAGCCGCTGGTCACCAGCCTGTTCAGTGGCGACTTCGGCTTCTGGCCGCCTCACGCCCGCAAGTGGCGTGGCTACATGCCGGTGCTCACCCGCGTGGCCATGGCCACCAGTCGCGCGATTCGCGCCATCCGTAACGCGCAGCCCGATGCCTCGGTGCTCATCTGCGACGCAGCCGATCACTTCATGACGCGCGATGAATCGCTCAAGTCTGAAGTCACCCTGCGCAACCTCCGCCGCTTCCTGCTGCTTGACCTGATCATGGGCAAGGTCGACACCCGTCACCCCCTGTTCAACTGGGTCACGGCCTATGGCATGAGCGAGATGGACATTCAGTGGTTCGCCAGCAACCGCCAGATGCCCGACCTGCTGGGCCTGGACTACTACCCCCACTCCGACTGGCAGCTGGAACGCAACGGGGAAGCCATCCGTCAGCGCCGAGCCGATTCGCCGGCCGGCCTGCATGGCGTGGCTACCGATTACTTCAACCGCTACGGCCTGCCCATGCTGGTGACGGAAACCAGCATCGAAGGCAAGCCGATCAATCGCGAAGTCTGGCTTGAGCAGATCGTCGCCGACATCCAGCAGCTGCGCAGCGAAGGCATTCCGCTGGCCGGCCTGGTGTGGTGGCCGCTCTTCGACCATCTGGACTGGGACGGCGCGATGACGCACCGCATCGGCAAGCTGCATCAGGTGGGCTTGTACAAGCTCGTCAAGCAGGCCGATGGCCAGTATGCCCGCGTCCGCACGCCGATGGCCGATGTGTATCAGGGTCTGGCCAGCCAGGGCGATGAAGCGGCGGGCCAGCTGGGTGAAACAGCCATCCCCACCGATTCCATCGACGACCAGCAGCTGCCTCTGGCCGACTTCCTGCCCAGCGCTGCCCAGTCAGCGCTCCTGAGCCCGACCGCGGCATTGGGCAGCATCACCAGTGACCGGGCGAAGACCAACGGCCACGCGGCCGCTGCGCCATCGACCACCGCCGTCACCGGCCGCGCGGGGCAGTCCGCCACGGCTTCGCGCACGTCGCGCGGGCAGTATGGCATCATCGTCTTCAGCCATCTGCGATGGGGCTTTGTGTGGCAGCGGCCGCAGCAGTTCCTGTCGCGATTCGCCAAGAAACATTCGATCCTCTTTGTCGAAGAGCCCATCTTCGATCTGCCCAACGATGCCACCCCCCGCACCGACCTGCATCAGGTGATGCCCAACGTCACCGTCGTCTGCGCTCACTGCCCGCGCAACTGGGCGAAGAAGACCGATATCGCCGACTTCCTGCGCCTGTCGCTCACCCACGCCATCGAGCAGGTGAACCGCCACGGTGCCTTCGACAGGCCGGTGCTCTGGTACTACAGCCCGATGGATGCAGCGTGGTCGCTGGGCCACTTCGCCAATCGCGGCGTGGTGTACGACTGCATGGATGAACTGTCGCAGTTCACCGGTGCTCCGCCTCAGCTGATCGACAACGAACGCAGGCTCATGGAATACGCCGACATCGTCTTCACCGGCGGAAAGGAACTGTGGGCCAAGAAGAAACAGTCGCACCAGAATGTGCACTTCTTCGGATGCGGCGTGGAGTCTGACCACTTCGGGCAGGCGATGGAATCTTCCACGACCATTCCGCCTGATATCGACTTCCTGAGCAAGCCTGTCATCGGCTGGTTCGGGGTGATCGACGAACGCGTGGACTATCACCTGGTAGCCGAGATGGCCAGGCTGCGCCCCGACTGGTCGTTTGCGATGGTCGGGCCCATCGTCAAGGTCGACCCCAACCTCATTCCCCACGCGCCCAACCTCTACTGGCTGGGCGGGCGCGACTACTCCCAGCTGCCCAACTACTGCAAGGCTTTTGATGTGTGCATGATGTGCTTCGCCATCAACGATGCTACGCAGTACATCAACCCCACCAAGGCCATGGAGTATCTGGCCACGGGCAAGCCCGTCATCGCCACGCCGGTGCGCGATGTGGTGAGCCAGTACAGCGATCTGATGGATATCGGTTCAACCGCGCAGGAACTGGTGGACGCCGCAGAGCGTGCCTGGCGGAACCCGGATCAGGATCGCATCAGGCGCGGCCTGGAGCTGGCACGCAGCAATAGCTGGGAGAACACCGTCGCCAGCATGCAGAAGCTCATCCTCAGCAGCATCTCGCAGGATGACAGGCCAAGCAGCAGGACCATCACGCCCCTGTCCAGCGAGGAGCTGAGCTACCAGTTCATCTCCACGCCTGGCTCCTGAGCGTGATGCCCTGAAGCAGAAGCCATCGAAGCAGGACGCTGAATCACACAACTTACGGAGAATTCATAGTGCAACCTCGGATCATCATCATCGGCGCCGGACCCACCGGCCTGGGCGCTGCATACCGACTCAAGCAGCTGGGCTACCGCAACTTTCACATGTACGACAGGCTGCCTCATCTGGGTGGTCTGGCCAGCAGCTTCACCGACAGCGCCGGCTTCACCTGGGACATCGGCGGCCACGTGATGTTCAGCCATTACAAGTACTACGACGATGTGTTCGATGAACTGATGGGCGAAGATTTTCAGCTGAACATGCGCGAGTCGTGGGTACGCATGTTCGACACCTGGATTCCGTATCCCTTCCAGAACAACATCCGCTATCTGCCCCGCGAAGTCTGCTTTGAATGTCTGGCCGGGCTGATCACCGCCCAGAACCGCAAGGACCACGAGCAGGCCAGCAACTTTGAAGAGTTCATGGAGTCGGTGTTTGGGGAAGGCATCTGCAAATACTTCATGCAGCCTTACAACTTCAAGGTGTGGGCGCATCCGCCTCGCATGATGAACAAGCAGTGGATCGGCGAGCGCGTGGCCGTCATCGACACGCAGCGGGCGCTGCGCAACGTCATCATGGGCAAGGACGACTTTGGCTGGGGCCCCAACAACCAGTTCAAGTTCCCGCTGATGGGCGGAACTGGCGAGTTCTACCGCCGCTTCGCCAAACCACTCGAAGGCCACTTCACGCTCAACAAAGCCGTGGATCGCATTGATGCCATCCACAAGAAGGTGTACTTCAAGGACGGCCAGGCCGTGTCGTATGACATCCTGATTTCCACGATGCCGCTGGACAAGCTCTGCAATCAGGTGATCGAAGCCGGCGTGCCTGAGAAGATCAAATCGCAGGCAGGCAAGCTGCGCCACAGCGGCGGGCACATGGTGGGCATTGGCATCAAGCAGCCCTGCCCGAGCACCAAGAGCTGGATGTACTTCCCCGAAGACAACTGCCCGTTCTATCGTGTCACGTATCTGTCGAACTACTCGCCTTACATGACACCCGACAACAACACGCACTACTCGCTGCTGTGTGAAACGAGCTACAGCGAGTACAAGCCGGTGGACCGCAGCACCATCGTGGATGAGACGATCCAGGGCCTGATCAACGCCGGCCTGCTCAAGCCCGAGGACCGCAAGGACATCGTCGACATCTGGCATTACCAGGCCGACTACAGCTATCCCACGCCGAGCATCGAGCGTGACGATATTCTGGCCGATGTCATCC
>Ga0182792_1000526_pt1 | contig 35372 bp, 24 predicted proteins | sample Passage237B_FD_130497 | JGI IMG/M metagenome (GOLD analysis project Ga0182792, IMG submission 130497) | Cellulose adapted compost microbial communities from Newby Island Compost Facility, Milpitas, CA, USA - Passage2 37B (version 2) (version 2) ...
CCCGGAAGCGACTTCGCGACGGGGACACAAGAGCCCATCACGAGGGCACATGCGAGCGCCACGACCCAGCGGTTCTTCAAAGAGAACCGAAGCATCGACATGTAGAGCCGCTCGATCGGGCGGTAGAAGACGTCGACCGCGCGGGTCAAAATGCCCGGTTCGGCGTGGCTCGTCAGCATGCGCGCCGACATCATGGGCGTGAGCGAGAAGCTCACGATCAAGGACACGCCGATCGAAAACGCCATCGTGTAACCGAAGCTCTTCAAGAAGCGCCCAGGAATACCGCCGATGAACGCGACCGGGATGAACACGGCCATGAGCGACAGGGTTGTCGCCAAGACCGCGAAGCCGATCTCCTTGGTCGCGAGCACCGCCGCCGGGAACGGCTTCATGCCCTTCTCTTCGATGAAGCGGATGATGTTCTCGAGCACGACGATCGCGTCGTCGATGACGATACCGACCGCCAAAGCCAGCGCGAGCAGCGTAATGTTGTTCAGGGTGTAGCCCTGAGCCCACATCAGGCCGAAGGTTCCGATGACCGAGATCGGGATCGAGACAGCGGCGATGATGGTGCTTCGGGCGTTCCCGATGAACAAGAGCACGACGAGAGCGGCGAGGAGCGCACCCACGATCAAGTGCTCCACGACCGAGTTCACGCTGGTGCGGATGGTCTGGGAGTTGTCGCGGATGACGCTGAGCTCAACGCCGGGCGGGAGCCCTTCACGAAGGCTCGGCAGGCGCTTGTTGATTCGGTCGACGACGTCGATGGTGTTCGTGCCGGACTGCTTGACGACGGTCAGCACGACCACGTCTTGCCCGTCGTAGCGGGCGAGGCTTTCGATGGCCTCTTCGCCATCTTCCACGTCGGCGACGTCCGAGAGGCGAAGGATACGTCCCTGTTCAGCGCGCACGACCAGGTCGCGGATGCCTTCTACAGACTGGGCGCGGCCGTCGATGCGGAGCGTCAAGCTCTCGGGGCCGGTCTCGATGTTACCGCCCGGCGTCATCAGGTTCTGCGTCTTGAGGGCGTTCATGATGTCGACCGCGGTCACACCAGAGGCGCGCAACAGGACGGGGTTCATCGAGACGTTGATCTGGCGCTTCCGGGCGCCGACCACGCTCACCTTACCGACGCCGTAGACCGTCTCGAGCTGCCGACGAACGACCTTATCCGCAAGCTCCGACAACTCCCGGACGGGGCGCGTGTCGCTGCGCAGACCGAGCATCAAGATCGGCGAGGCGCTCGGATCGACCTTCATGACCACGGGCGGGTCGATGCCTTCCGGCAGATCCCGCTGGACGAGGCTGATCTTGTCGCGCACTTCCTGAGCGGCGACATCGGTGTCTTTCTCGAGGTCGAAGCGGATCACCACCTGGGACACGCCTTCGCTCGAGACGGAGGTGAGCTCGTCGACACCGGAGACCTGGTTCACGGCGCCTTCGATCTTGTCCGTGACTTCGGACTCGACTTCCTCGGGAGCCGCGCCCGGCAGAGTGGTGGTCACGACGACGACGGGAATGTCGACGTTCGGGAACTGGTCGACGCCGAGGCTCTTATACCCCACCGTGCCGAGCACGAGGATGACCAGCATCAGCACCGAGGCGAGGACGGGCCGCGCCACGCATATTCTAGCTAACCATTGCATATAACTATCCCAATCACTCTCGGGTTATTGCTGAACGAGCTGGCCATTCTTCAGGTCAGGACGGTAGACGCTGACGACCTTTTCGCCGGGGCTGACACCTCGGTTGATGACAACCTGCTCCGGGGTCTGACGTTCGACTTGCAGGACACGCTGCTCCAGCACGCCGTTGTGAACGACGAACGCATTGGGCTTCTTGTTCTGCTCGAAGACGGCCGAAGCGGGGACGGCGGGCTTCGGCTCGGTGCCAACGATCAGTCGGACGTCGGCGAACATGCCCGGCAGGAGCAGGCCGTCCTTGTTGTCGACGGTGGCGTCGACCAAGACGTCACGGGTCGCGCGGACAGCGCCACCGATGTAAGCGATTTGGCCCGAGAACTCGCGGTCGCCGTAGGCGATGGTGCGGAAGATCAAGGGTCCTCCCATCTTCACCTTCGGGAAGATGGCTTCGGGGACGCTCAGCTCGAGGTGCAGCTCGTCGGTCTCGGCGAGGGAGATGACGCGCGTGGAAGCTTGCACGTACTCGCCGACCTCGACAGCGCGCTCAGTGACGACACCAGCGAAGGGGGCGCGGATGATGCCGTCGCCGACGTTCTTGGCAGCGATGCTCGCGCGAGCCTGAGCCGCGTCGACGTTCAGCGGGTTCTTGCGGCAGCGCGCCATGACCTGCTGGTACTCGAGGTCGGTGACCGCACCTTGGGCCTTGAGCTTCTCGTACCGCTCACATTCGATGCGGTCGATTTCCTCCTGAGTGCGAGAGCTCTCGACCTGGACCTTGGCCTCCGCGAGCTGCAGGGCCGCGGCGCGGACGTCGACGCGCGCTACGATGTCGCCCTTTTTCACGCGGGTGCCGCGCTCGACGAGGGTCTCAAGGATACGTCCGGAGACGTTAGCGGCCAGGTCGGTCTCCCGGGCGCCTTTCAGCGTACCGGTCAAACGCACCTCGGCGGGCGTGGGAACAGTGGTCACCTCGACCGTCTCGACAGCCACCTTGGTGACGGGCGGAGCGGCGGGCTCAGCCTTTTTGCTGCAGGCGGCGACGAGGAGCAGAGAGCCGAGGACAAGAGCCTTGGTGGGCAGAGCAACGCGTTTCATAAGAGCACTCTTCTGGACAATGGGGGCGGGGAGGACAGACGTTTCAGGGGGTCTGGGGGGCGGGCGCCTCGGGGGCGGGGGCTTGGGCAGGCGCGTCCGCGCTGGGGGCGGGAGCGCCAGAGGCGTCGGGACTTTCGGCGGGTGCGGCCGCGCTTGGCGCGGCCGCGCTCGGCTCAGGGAGCTCGTCCGGTGAGCGGAGGGGAGCTCGTCGCATCTGCAGACGGTTCGGATCGAGCTTCTGCCCGGTCGCCGTGACGAGCTGAATGCGCGCAAGCGCGAGATCTGCATCTGCGCGCACGCGGGCAGCGTCTGCGTTGAGCGCGTCGCGCTGAGCCTGGGTCACGTCGAGCTGCGTCGCGGCGCCGGAGCGATAGCGCTCGAGGGCGAACTCGGCGGCTTTGTTGGCGGCTTCCGCCTGAGCGCGAGCGGCCTTGCTGCGGACGATACCGTTGGTGACGCGTTGATACGCCTCGAAGATGGAGTCTTCGGTGTTGCGCTTGGTGCGTTCGCTGCGGACGAGCTGAGCTTCGGCGGCCGCCTCCTGCGCGCGGCCGTTCGAATAAGCGGCCCAGTCGAGCTTGATGGCGAGCACGGCCTGAGCGGTGAAGGTCGCAACCTGACCCGTGAAGCTCGTGGCGTTCGTGAGGCGCTCGGTGACGTTCGCCGAGAGCGTGGGCAAAAGCGCGGCCTTAGCGGCTTTCCGTCCGTAGATGGCCGCTTGTTCACTTTCCTTCTGAGCACGGTCGGCGGGCGTCTCGGCGCCGGTCAGCCACTCGCTGAGCTCACCTTGGGGCTCGAGGGAGACCTCGGGGTAATCTTCGACCCGGCTCGGGCGCACGCCGCTCAGAGTCTCGAGCTGACGAGCCGCGAGGTCGCGGTTCAAAATCGCATCCGCGAGATCTTGGCGAAAGCGCTCCACGTTGGCTCGGGCGCGCTCAACATCGAGGCTGGTCGCGGCGCCGAGCTGAGCCCGCGTGTCGACGAAGCGGAAGTTGTCTTCGGCGCTGGCGACGCTCTTCTCGGCGGAATCGACCAAGGCTGCCGCACTGACGAGAAGGAAGTAGGTCCGCGCGACGGTTGTCTCGACCTGAAGCTCGGTAGCAAGTGTGGACTCCTTGGTGGCCTTTTCGATGTGGCCGGCCTGCTTGTGGCGATGGTGACCGGCGATGTCGATCAGAGGCGCATCAATCGAGAAGTACGCATCGAGCTGGTGTTGGGGAAGGATCGTCGCCATCACTGGAGGATCGGTTCCCGGAACAGCGAACTCAGCGGCGTACTGGTTGAATTGATAGACGCCGCGGGCAGAAAAGGAGGGAAGCAAACGACCGAGCGCGGTGTTGGTCTCCCATTCGCGCTGTACTTGGACCAATGCCTGCTCGCGCAGGTCAAAGTTCTGAGAACGGGCGCCGTCGAGGAAAACCTCGAGCGGTTCGAGCGCGAGCGCGGGTGACGCGCTGAGCAGGACTCCGAGCAATGCGACAGTGGTCGAGGTAAATCTCAGGAAATGGCGGCGGATGGTCATGGGATCCTTGAGGCAGCGTGACTGTGGGCTGATAGTTATGAGGATCAGGTCTGCGAAGCGAGCTCTGCTGAAGATTCAGGGGTCCTCGGCGCGGCGCCTTGGAGGATCAAGTCGACAAGGCCCCGCACGAACATCCCGCGCGGGAGCATCAGCTCCGCCGCTTCAGGGGCGATGACCTGCACCATGCAGAAGTGATGGAGTGAGCCGAGGAAACAGCGTGCTACGATTTCAGGATCAATTTTCCTGAGCCGCTTGCTTTCGACCTGTGCTTCGAAATAGTGAATGACCCGGTACATGAGGCCGCGAAACGCGGCCTTCTGAGGAGACGCCGTGCAGACCTCGGGGTTTGACCAGGTCATCATCATGAGGGGCAGGGTGATCCGCCCGACCTCGATGATTTTCTCGGCGAAGTGCTCGAGGCCCTCACGGATGTCCTGCTTCTCCATCTGAGAGATGGCGTCGCCGAGGATCCTGGCAGTTTCCTCGGGCTCGAGGTTCATCGCCTGACGGAACAGGGCGTCCTTCGTCTTGAAGTGGTGAAAGATGCTCCCTTCGGAGACAGAGGCGCGCTCAGCTACTTCTGAAGTTGTGGCTCGAAATCCGCGCTCCAGGAAAACCTCGCGCGCGACCGCCAGGATTCGATCCACGTCGACGGTCGGAGGCCGGCCGCGACCGCGCGTACGCGGCTCGGGAGGGTGGGCGTCGTCCGACGAGTTCATCGGACTATTTATTGAGTCGCCGCTCGGTAATGTCAAGAACGAATCAAACACGGGCGGACTCTTCCGGCAAGGGCGTGACAAAAACCCACGATCTTCCTAGGCATTCCCTGAAATCGAAAAAAAACGCACAAGGTGCGCGGCCGAACGACCCGGTCGTCCAGTGGTCATCAAGAAGCGGGGAACCGCCACATTCCGCTGTAAAATTATATGTTTATTCTGGGGCCAGCAGGAGCGGCGCCCGGCCCTCCCGGGGGCCTCGCCGCCCTGGCTCTATATTCGAGTCCAGACGCGGTTAGTCCGGACGCCATGCGGCTCCCAAAATGCCGAATAGAAAGGCTTTTCGTCAGGGGTTGGGCGAATGAGAGGAGAGCCGATTCAGTCGAGTCGAGCCGCGGGGCGGTCGACCACCACTTTCACTCCGGGATCCCGCGAGGAGCTAGAGACCAGGAGCTCGTAGCGCCCCTGTGGCACTACCCAGCCTCGATCCCAGATCGCGAAGGCTCGCGGGGGAAGATGGAAGGTCGCGAGCTTCTCTTCGCCCGGTACAAGCGAGACCTTGGTGTAGGCCTCGAGCTTCTTCGGGGGACGTCCGAGGGCCTTCTGCTGATCGGCAGGAGGGACCACATACAGCTGTGCGACCTCGGCCCCGGCGCGCGAGCCGACGTTCTTGATCGGGACCGTGACGGTGAGCGAACCGTTGTCTGAGCTCTTCACGCTTGCCTCGCCATAACGGAACTCGGTGTAGGAGAGGCCGAAGCCGAAGGGGAAGCGGGGCTCGCGGCCGTATGCATCGAAGCCGCGGTAGCCAACCATGAGTCCTTCAGTATAGGGTGAGCGCCCGTGGTCGTTGACCTGGTAGTAGGGAGCGCTCGGGTGATCTTCATACTTGCGGGCGAGGGTCATCGGCAGCTTCGCGCTCGGGCTGACCTCCCCGAGGATCAGACGGGAGAGCGCCGTCCCCCCTTCTTGGCCAGGATAAAAGGCCCAAAGCAGGCCTTCGACGTCGTCGATCCAGCCTTCGAGGGAAACACCGGCGCCGGCGGTCATGATGACGACGACACGGTCGTGCTGTTTCGCGACACGCTTTATCGTCTCCTCTTGAGCCTTCGGGAGGAAGAAGCTGCGATCGGAGTCTTCTGACTCGACCAGGTCTCCCTTACGAGCCCAGTCGGGAGGCCAGAAACCTGGGAACGGTTGGCCCATGGAGTTCTCGGCGCTGTTCTGGCCATAACCGACACACACGATCGCGAGGTCAGCTTTGTCGAGCGCTTGTTTCAGCTCTTCTTCTCCGCCGAGCTTGGGAGCGTCAGTGTGGGGCGAGAGTCCGACTTGAGCGATCGCTCCGTAGAGCCCCTGGAAGTACTCAACCTTGAGCTCGTGTTTCCCTTTTGTGAGCTCAATGACTTCGGTCTGCCCTCGGGGCGCGTGCACCGTGAAATCGTCGATCCAGAGTTTTCCGTCGACGTAGACGCGAATGCCGTCGTCGGACTGAGTGACGAGGGAATAGCGCCCGCTCTTCGGGACGGTGAACGTTCCGGACCAGCGGATCGAGTAATCCTTCGCTTCCAGGCCATCGACCGGGGCTTCGCCTTCCTGAGGACGGAAGTCGATGCGATCAGTCTTCTGGGAAGCGACGGGGGCGCCTTCGAGGTTCCTCCCTGCGAAGAACTCCATCTTGAGCTCGGCTCCGGGTAGCGGCAGGCCCAGAGCGGAGAGGGGACCTTTGAGCTGAAGCCCGGGACTATGGGCCACCTCGACGCCCGGCAGAGCTTGCCGGAGGCCTTCGAGGACGCTGACCGTGTGCGTCGGGGTGACGTAGGCGCTGCCGGAGCCCGAGTAGACGGCGGGGTGCGCTGTGGGGCCGATCACGGCGACCTTGCGCAAGGAGGAGCGCTCGACCGGCAAGATGCTGGCGTTCTTGAGAAGGACTATGCCCTCCTCCGCGGCGCGCTGAGCGACCTTGCGGCTTTCGGGATCGTCTTTCGGAAGCTCGGGACGGACCTGGGGCCGGTCGAGGAAGCCTGCGCGAATGATGGTGGAAAGAATCGTGAGCACCTTCTCATCGATGACCTCCTGGCTGAGAGCGCCCGCATCCAGCAGCTGTTGCAGGTGCTCCGGGCTCATGTGTTGCCCGTAGGGCATCTCGAGGTCGATACCACCGAGCGCAGCGCCGAGAGGATCGTGAACCGAGTGCCAATCGGACATCACGATCCCCTGAAAGCCCCATTCCTTGCGGAGGACAGTCTTGAGCAGCCAAGGACTGTGGGACGCGTAGATGCCGTTGAGGAGGTTGTAGGAGGTCATGACGGCGCCGACCTCGCCCTCTTGCACGACCATTTCGAAGGCGGGGAGATAAATCTCACGAAGCGTGCGCTCGTCGATGTCGGAGCTGATGCGGTTCCGGTCCCATTCCTGGTTGTTCGCGGCGAAGTGTTTCACGGTCGCGAGCACGCCTTGTCCCTGGACGCCGCGTACATAGTGAGCGCCGATTTTTCCGGCGAGCAGCGGATCTTCTCCGAGGTATTCGAAGTTCCTGCCATTGAGCGGGGAGCGCTGAAGATTCACACCCGGCGCAAGGAGGATGTGGACTCCGCGTGCGCGACAGTCGCGGCCGATCGACGCCCCGACTTCTCGAGCCAGACTGTCGTCGAAGCTCGCGGCGAGAGCAGTGGTCGCGGGGTAGGCCGTACTCGGTCCCCAATTTCGACAGCCAAGGGGGCCATCAGCGAGCTTGATCTCGGGAATGCCGAGCCTCGGGATCGGGCGGATGAAAAAATCGCGGTCCCCGCCGATGTACGCGAGCTTCTCCTCATGAGTCATTTGAGACAGGAGCTCCAGCGCGCGCTGGCGCGCACTATTGGGCTCCGCGCTCTTCGCCTCCTTCGGGGCAGTCTGGTCCTGGGCCTTGGGAGGTTGTTCAGCGCGACAGGCGAGGACAGCGAGGAGGAGAGGCAGGCCTAGATACCGGAACGAGGACACGCCTCCTCATAGCAGACATTGTGCCTACAGAAAGCGCTTCCACTTGGAAAATCGGCTGAAGTGGCGCGCGGCAAACGGAGAGTTCTTCCGACTCTCAGTTTCTGCCGGAAAGCGATCTCTTGAGAGGAGAATCGTTCACTCGAACTGAAGTTTGGAGTCGATGAGGGCGCCCGGCGAAAACCCAGGCAGCTCCTCCTCGAGCACCTGACCGTCGATCGCTGTGAGGCGCAGGGTGAAGGCTCCGTCGCCGAAACCGTCTCCTCGAGTGAGAGTTCCGTCGGTCCCTCGCTCGAGAGCTGTAAACGACTTTTCGTTCTGCCGCTTCACCTCCACTTTGCGTAAGGGGAGTCGCGCGTTCCTGACCCAGAGGCTCGTCCAGTAAGCATGGGCCGCCTCTTGGAACTCGTAGACGATATTCCCAGCGGGAGGACAGGCGGTGAGGCGCCATTGCATGGTACGCGGGTACTCGCCCTCATGGATCGCGGCGAAGACACTTGGACTCACATCGATATCACCAGGGCTTTGGTGCACGCCGTAGGTCACAAGGCGCGCCACAATACTATTCCCCCGTTCGGTCTCGATTTCGATGCACGCATCACAGAGTGACCCGTCGGCTCCGAGCTGATTCGAAACGCCAGCAATGTACTCACCGTAAAGCCCCACGGTGTCCCTGAGCTCGCTTCGGTAGCCGCCCGCCGGTGCACAGGCGTTGTGCCAAGCGCTTTCACGAAAGTCGACGGGCCCTTCGTGGTACTGGCCTGAGTGTTTTTCGCCGAATGCGACGCCGGTTGGTTCGGGAGGAGGCCCCGCTTCTCCGCAGCCTGGCAGAGACGTGAGGGCGGCGAGCGTCATACTGATGCTGAGCTTTTTCATCGAAGCTTTCCTTCTGCACGCAATGCGACCTCAGCCAGGGAGAGATAAGGAGCGCGTCGTCTCGCGCGGTACACTTCCGTGTACCGTGCTCACAAAGTTCGACCAAGGACGGTAGAAGGCGAAGCGTAACCGCAGATTCGTCTCTAAAAGGCGGGAGCTCGACCGGGATTTGCCTGACAATGAAATGTCCGGCCACTAGTCCCTGGGAATGGAGCTCGTTTTACTCGACCCTGTCGCGGAATTTCCTGCACAGAATCTGGGGGCCCGCCGAGTGAGCGTTCTCACGGTCAGATGGCAATCGCCGCCGACGTTTCATTGCCCTGAGACGCTCGATCGCTTTGAGCCGCCTCGCCCTCGCTGACCCCTTCGCTCCTCCCTGAGTGGAGAAGCCCACTATCCGGACCCTCGTTCAAAAAGGTATCGCTCGTGAAACCCAAAGCCAGTCCCCTCCCTTTTCGTAAACTCGCCGGCGCGTGTCTCGTGCTCGGCGCTGCGTTCGCATGTGCTGAGGCGCCGGACGACGTCGGCCAGGTGGACGATGGCTTAGACGGGAGCGTGGATGGCGGCAGCGGAGGAGCCGGAATGGGCGCCGGGCCCGGGGCTGGAGGCCTAGGGAACGGCGCTGGGCCAGGAGCCGGCGGTTTCGCGGGTCCAGGCAGTGGCGGTGCGGGACTGGGGCCGGGAGCGGGCGGTTTCGCTGGGCCGGGCAGCGGTGGTTTCGCTGGCCCGGGCTCGGGAGGCTTCGGGAACTCTCCTTCGGTTGGTGGACAGCCGGGAGGAGTCGGAGGCGGTCCCGGGGGAGGAACGGGGGGCGCACCTCCTGTTGGCGCCGATGGTTTGACCGATCTGACAGCGTTCAGTCCGGTGAACTGTACGATCACGCCGACGGTCACGAACGCGTCGAGGATCCCCACGGTCGGCGTTGCGACGTTCACTGCTGACCTTCCGGGCGCCGATCGAGCTGTGATTCAGTTCGGCGAAACGACTCAGTACTCCTACGAAGCGCCGGTCGATTGGGCAGCGGACGGACACAAGACGCTGCTCCTTGGCATTCCGGCCAACACCGACGTGCACTACCGAGTCGCGGTCTTCGCGGGCAACAGCGTCTGCGTGAGCCCCGACGCGACCTACAAGAGTGGACCACTTCCGAACGGAGGACCTTCAGACGTCAACCCGATGAAGGGTCAGAGTCAGGTCGCGCCAGCGAAGGGCTTCTTGCTCTTTACGAGCGGCATGGGCGGCACCTGGGTGTGGATTGTGAACAAAGCGGGCCGTGTTGTCTGGAGTTACCAATTCAAGTCCGGCTCGATCCGCGCTCACATGTCCTGGGATGGCAAGTACATGTACAACCGGGATCTTGGGCCCTTCAACTCCGCTAACGGCGGCTCGATCAACCGCGTCGCTATGGACGGCACTGGTGAGACGACTGTCCAAACCATCGGCGGTAATCACCACGACTTCACGGTGACTCCGACGGGCATCGCGTACATCTCGAAGGAAGCCGCGGGCCAATGCGACAGGATCTACACCGCGGGGCCAGACGGATCCGGCGGGAAGATGCTCGTCGATCTCGACGTTGTTTTCGGAAAGGTCGGGCAAAGTGGCCTGGGTGGTACGATGGGTGAAAAATGCCACGTCAACGCCATCTACTACTACTCGGATCGGAAGGTCTTCTCGGTCTCCGATCGTGAGAAAGACGTGATCGCGATGTTCTCGGAGACAGGTCAATACGTCGCCTCCATCGGAAAGCAGCCACAATCACCCCTCGAGCATCACATCTTGGCACAGGGAGCGGGCTCGGATTGGCGCGTCCAGCACGGACACGACTGGTACGCGGAGAACAAGATCGTGCTCTGGAGTAACGGATCTTTTGGCGCGGGTTCGTCGAAGATCCTCCACTATACGATCAACGGTTCCAACGCGACCCTCGACTGGTCCTTCACCATGGCCGGTAACTCACCGACCCTCGGTGACGCGGTTCGGCTCAAGAACGGCAACTATCTGTTGACCAATAGCCAGAACGCGACGGTCTACGAGATCGATCCGAATCAGCAGCTCATTCAATCTATGCGCGGCTCCGGCGGATATACGACCCATCGCACGTCGCTTTACGGTCCGCCGGACTTCTAATCGAATGAGCTTGTGTGGCTCGAGTCACACGGCGGAGAAATCAGACCCCGCGGCGCGAGAGCGCCGCGGGGTTTTTCATGGGCGTTTCGGGCGCGGTGGGGAGCGAAGCGGGCGACGTTGAGCCACGGTGAGGGCTCTGCCGGGGCGCGGTGGATGTGATGGGCCGGGGCCTTCAAAAAAGAGGAGGGTCAGAGGAGCGTCCGGGAGGGCCTGAAGAGGTGTGCTGAGCGTCCGGGAGGGCCTGAAGAGGTGTGCTGAGCGTCCGGGAGGGCCTGAAGAGGTGTGCTGAGCGTCTGTCATGCGGAGAAGCGCGCAGGAAGGCGATGCGCGGAGGCGCGGCGCCCCAGCCACGGACGCGTGGCATGAGAACGCGGAGCTGAGGGCGGTGGCGCCGTGGGGCCCGAGGGGACCTCCGGCTTTGCCGGGGATGGAACGAACTCCCCAAGAGAGAGCGCTCAGGCGCTCGGGGGCGAGCGGCGAATCAGAACGAAGCGCGGAGCTCGAAATAGCCGGAGCTCAGAGCTTCACGGACCATATAGAAGAGCGTGCCTTCGGGGCCTGCGTAGATCTCACCGCCGACGTAAGCGCTGAGTCCACCGGTAATTTGGTAGCCGACCTTCGGCATGAGCGCCCATTCGCTGGTGCTGAAGTTCACGAGACCAAGTGCGGAGATCGAGAGCTTCTCTTGAAGCAGCTTCCATTCGGCACGGACCGAAGCCAAGTGTTGCACTTCTTTCAGCTGATTGAAGAGCATCTGGTTCGAGTTGAAAGTGAGATCGCTGAGCGCGAGGTTCACGTTCGGCTGACCGTCGTTCGCGTTGATAAGATCTTGGTCGCTGCCGGTGGCGAAGCGCTTCGGCTCCCAGTTGAACGTATAACGTCCGAGGTACTGGGCGATGATCATGACGTCGCCGAACTCGTGGTCGACACCGAGCACCCACTGGAGGTCGGGCTTGGGCGTGAACGGGCGTTCCTCGCGCCGAATCGGAGAGCGGAAGGCCGCTTCGCCGCGTACGCCGAGCCAATCGCCGATCGTTGTCGAGAAGTCGCCGCCGATGACGTGGTGGTTGTAGGCGGTGCGGGTGACGAAGACCGCCGGACGCTCCGGAGTCTCAGCGCCCATGCCGCCGAGGTAACTGTTATATTCGAAGCCGGGGAGCGGCGCGTAGCCGTAAAGATAGGAGACGGAGGCGTCGAACTTGTCGAGCTCGAGGTGGAGTCGGCCGGCGAAGGTGCCGCTGCCGAGACTCTGGGTCGGATAACGAGGCTCCTGGAAGCGAACGAAGCGGTTGATCTCGACGTCGGGGTAGGTCGTGGCGACGTAGAGCGGCATCCAGACGCCTTCAACGCGGAAGGGGAGCAGGTTCAAGTAGACGCGAGCGCCGATGTTGCCGAGACGACGATCGTCTTCCATCGGCGAGCGGATGCGAAAGTCGACGGCCGAGAGATTGTTCGTCGGATTGAAGGCGTCGGCGCGTCCCCAGACGACGATCTGTTTTCCGAGACGGATGTCGAAGGGACCCGCGTACAAGTTGACGTAGGCTTCGCGGAGATCGAGGAAGAGGCCGCTATCGGAGAGCTGTTGGCCGTAGCGGAAGCGCATGTCGGCGAAGGCGCTCCCCCAGGTGCCTTTGCGGATCGTCGGCTGGAGGCTGAGTTCGCCGTAGGCTGCGTTGATCCCAGCGCTGGTCCTGCCGTCTCCGGTCGGCACGACGCCGATGAACGTATCGCCGCGCACGTAGCCGCCGAGCTCAAAGGAGAGCCCGGCCGAGCTGGATTCGCTGTCGCTCGACGAGCTCGCGCTCTCGAAGAGACCGCCACCGGTGGAGACCTCGACGGACGCCTCGTCGCTGCTCGAGGAAGTGTCGTCCGAGGAAAGGGGATCCTCTCCGGGAGTGTCCTCAAGGGGACTCTCTTGCGCAAAGGCCCGGGGTACGCACAAGAGGCTGAGCGAGCCCAGGGCTGTGAGCAAAGCGAGAGAACGGCGGAGAGAGGAGGAGCGGAAAAGATTCGGGCGCATGAAAAGTGGGGGACGCTCGGGAGAATGGAGAGTGGCCCGACATCCATCGCGCCCCTCGTGACGATCGAGCCAGCCCGCGCCGCGGCCCGCGGCGCAGGAGTTCAGAGGAGGGACCTATTTACGGGCAGGTCTTGAGCGGGGTGATGTACCAGGGGGTCGGGTTACGACAGATGTTCTTCGCGCAGAGCAGCATCAAGAGATATTGATCGGTGCTTCCGGCGGGAACGCCCGAGAAGGGGACGCCCGGGTTGATCTCGTTGGTGAGCTCCGCGTCGTTCAGAGTATAGCTTGAGCCGGCATAGATGGTGCCACGCCAGAGATCGAGGGGAATGCCCTCAAGGCGGGTGAACTGTGTGCTGAGATCGACATCTCCCCCGTAGCGAGCGATCGCGATCTCCGAGATGCCATTGTTCGGGAAGGGAAGGTTCGTTCCGTAGCCGCGCGTCGCGATCGTCGAGCCCCAGTCGACGCTGATGTTGTTCGTGCCCGCGGGGACGAGCGTATCCTGGACGCTGGCGAGGTCGGGCGTTGCGGTGATGACCGTCGAGGCGTTCGTCAGCATGACCGTCGAGGGACCGGCGTCGTCGAGCGCGAAGGCTTGGATCATCTTCACGCTGTAACCGAACTTCGGATCGCCGCTGGTCACCTCGGGATTGCTCTGGAGCATCAGAGTCAGAGGCTTCGAGCCGTCGATGTAGCTGCTGAGCTGGTCGAGGGGCAAAGGCTCCTGACCGGGCAGAAGGAAGCTGCTGAGCTTCGCGGAGGTAGCGCCCGCGGTCGGGTGGTAAGCGGCGATCAGCGCGTTGCCTTCGAGCTCGGGGCTGTCGGTGCTGATACCTTGGGCGACCTGCTCGATGCTGTAGGTGTCGAGCCAAACCACGAGAACGGCGTGCGTGATGTCAGCAGCGCTCACCGGGTTGCCGAACATGTCAGTGTTCACCCCGGACCAATCGAAGACGACTTCAGGATCGTTCTTCTTCATCGGCGTCGTCGGGAGGCTGACGTTTGCTTGAATCTTGATGTTGTTCTTCTCGTCCGCGAAGATCTTAAAGGGCATGTCCCCCGAACCGCAGGCGCTGTTCATTGGTTCGCCGCTCATGTCGCCGCCGGTTCCCGCCGGTGTTCCGCCCGCGCCCTGAATGGTTCCGCCGGCTCCTTGTTGTTCGCTGCCGCCAGCGGCAGGAACGCCCATTCCACCAGAGCCACCGGTGACGCCGCCGTCGTCACAGCCGGTGAGCAGCGCACTGAAAGCAGTCAGCGTTCCGAGCAGCGCCCAGGAAGTGAGTCGGGTGAGAGAAGGACGGAAGCGGGAGGGGGATGAAGAAGTCACTGCTTGATAGTCCGTATTTCAGAAAGAACGCCCGACGAAAGAAGGCGCGGTGGAAAGGAGTGTTCTGAGCTTAGAGTTCGGCCGTGATCCGGTCAAAGCAGAACTGGCCTATTTCATGGGTGCCCATAACAGTGTCCGGAAACGGCAGAACCAGGCACGGTTCATCATTTATTGGAACAAAGTCCGAGACCATTTTGAGAAAAGCGCGACGCGCATTCGTGGAAGCGGCTTCACGTTGCACGCGGCCGAAGGCGTCGTCGCCTGCCTCATCTTTCATGACACGCTCTGCGATGATGATGAAGCGATGAGTGTCTCAGATTCTTGTCACCCGGAAAACTTGTGCCCTCGTAGAAACTGCGAAGAAACGGCTGAAACCGTGGCCTGGGCGCTAGCGTAAATCAGTCTGATGCGCTGACCTCTTCGTCTCCGAGGACCCAAAGTGAACCAGACCTTCCTTCGATTCAGTCTTGTTGCGTTAGTTGTTTGTGCCAGTGGTGTCGCTTCGGCGCAGGGGCTCTACGCAGGTTCGAAGGGCGCTCGCGTCGCGGGGCGCGCCGGAGCATTCGTCGCCAAGGCGGATGACCTCTCCGCCATCGAATACAACCCGGCGGGCCTTGCTCGCCTCGAGGGCTGGACGGTTCAGATCAGCAATCGCTTCTCTTACAACGAGGTCATTTTTGATCGTGCACCGGCCACGGATGCGAGCGGCGCGCCGATACGTTTCGACCGGGCCTCCAACACGCGCCCCTTGCAAGCTCTCGATCCATTGCTGGCAGTCGGTTACGACTTGGGGCTGAGAGACTTCGGATTTGCGCTCTCCATTTATTCTCCTCCGGGGACGGCCCGTGTCGGCTTCGACGAGACCCAAGGAGAAATGTCGGCGCGCCCGAGCGGTCCCGCATATATGATGGTGGGCCGTGAGGCGGAGCTTCTGAAGTACTCCCTGAGCGCAGCCTACAAGTTCAAAGATCTGTTCGGCGTCGGGCTCAGCGCCCAGCTCATGCACGTACCGAAGCTCGACTATTCGCTGCTTGTGCAGCCGATCACGAGTCGCGGCGGCGTCGGCAATCCCGTTTCCAGCGGACTTGACGTCCGCTCGGAGGTCTCCGCCTCCGCTTTCCCGATCTTTCAGCTGATTCTAGGCGGATGGTTCAAGCCGGCGCCGTGGCTCGAAGTGGGCCTTTCGGGTCAGGTGATCCCGACGACGATTCGAGCCAATGGCACGATCGAGCTGACGCGGCTCGCAGGAGAACAAGAAGTCGCTCTCACGCGCGACGGGGCTTTGGCGAATGACGTGCAGATGGTGATCCCTTTGCCGTTGATGCTGCGGGGTGGTGTTCGCTACGTGCACGAGAAGAACGGAGAGCCTCTCTTCGATGTCGAGCTCGACGTCAGCTACCAGAACTGGTCGCGGGTCCAGAACTTCGCCCTCGACTCACGCGGCTTGGTCGGCACGCTCACCGGTTTCGCCGTTCCGATCAACACGGTCATCATCGAAAAGGCCTGGCGTGATAGCTTCACGCTCGCGCTCGGCGGCGACTACCATTTGCTTCCCGAGAAATTCACGGTGCGGGCTGGATTGGGCTACGATTCAGCGGTCGCAGACGCTGGGTATACGACCCCCGATTTTGCCACCGGACATCATCTCACGGGCGGCCTCGGCGCATCATTCTTCTTCGGAATTCTCGAGCTCGCCGTCGCCTACAACTATCGCCACCAAATCCCGGTGCGTGTCGCGGAGACCGACGGGCGCATCACGCAGATCAATCCGCGGGCCTGTGAGATGGGCACAGGGGCGGACTGTATGACCGTGGAGCCGGGAGGGCCCTCTCCAGTCGTCAACATCGGCAAGCACCAGGCGTTTTCGCACAGCCTGTCCATCGACGGGATTTTCAGGTTTTAAGAGCTGGCTTCTTTCCGCTGACCACCCGATCGCGCCGGCCGTAGTCGCGCGTCAACTCGACGTCGACGAAGCCGGCGCTCTTGAACAGCTCTTCTACGGCGGGGCCTTGATCGGCCCCGATCTCGACCGCCAAAACGCCCCCCTGGGTCAGATGTGGCGGGGCACCTTTGACGAGGGCGCGATAGAAGTCGAGACCGTCTTCGCCGCCGTCGAGGGCCATGCGCGGCTCGAAGTCGAGGATGCCTTTGTCAAGGGTCGTGAGCTCTTCGCGGGAGATGTAGGGGGGATTCGAAACGATCAGCTCGAAACGTTCGGCGGGCTTCAGCGCGCTGAACAGGTCGCTTTGGAGGAGGCGGAAGCCCCAGACCGCTCCGAGGCGGAGCGCGTTGTCTCTTGCCACGGCGAGGGCGTCTTCGCTTTTGTCGAGAGCGGTGACCTGCCAAGTGGGACGTTCGCGAGCAAAGGTCACGGCGATCGCGCCGCTTCCGGTTCCGACGTCGAGGGCTCGTCCGGCCAGACTCCGCGGTCGCGTGCGGGCGAGCGCCACATCGACGAGCGTTTCGGTCTCGGGACGTGGGATGAGGACCCTTCGATCGACCCGAAACTCGCGACCGTAGAACTCCTTTTTCCCGAGGATATACGCGGATGGTTCACCGCTTCGGCGCCTTTCGATCAGGGCGCGAAAGCGGGCGAGCTCGTCCTTCTTCAGGGGACGGTTTGCGTCGAGCAGGAGCTGCATGCGGCTCATCTGAAGCTCATGGCCGAGCAAGAGCTCAGCTTCGAGCCGCGGAGCCTCAAGGCCGCGTTTGCCGAAGTCTGCGGCGGCGAAGGAGAGGACCTTGGCGATGGTCCATTGGGGCTCGGTCTGCGCGGGTTCCATGAGCAGGGCGGCTCGCTCATAACCCGAAGAGCTCGAAAAATCTCTCAGTCGCAAGGAGACGGCTGGGGGCAGGGCTCTCCCGTCGCTGGATTGAAATACAGCGGCGGAAAATAGGCGATCCTGCCGCCGTCCTTGGAGCGCTCGGCCTCGGTGCGCGGGCGCGCGTAGCGGCAGCCTTCGCTGGGCACGACCCAGGCGCCCGGTGTCCAGACCCATTCGGTTGCGCCGCCGATCGAGAGGGTCGCGCGAGGCCGGTAGTAGCCGTCTTGCCAGCGGCACTCGCTGTTGCGCCGAATGGGCAAGACTTCGACGCGGGCCGGGGGCGGCAGGGAGGTCACAGTCGTTCCCACAGCACTCTCGGGCATGGGTGCTTCCCGAAGCAGTTGGGTGCCGCCGCCGCAACTCGTGACAAAGGAGGAGACGACGCTCATGGCGAGCCCGAGGGCAGACCTTCGAAGCGAGGTGCCCGGATGCAATGCGGTGCAGAGAGCGAGGTGGGCCGGGGCGAGCTTCATGACTCAAAGCAGGAAGAGTTCTTGAAAATAGAGGGTCAGCTCATCATGGAAGAGCAGAGCCTCGAGCATCGCGAGCGCCAAAAAAGGACCAAACGGCATGCGCGCACGGGCCCAGCTTCCGTCGGGTTCCTCGCCGATGGGGTCGAGGGCGATAGCTTCCTCGAGCAGTCTGCGTTCTTCGCCTTCTGCCTGTTCAACGAGGGCGGCGAGCTCTTCGCGCTCTCTCTGGACAGCTTCGGGCTCCTCGATACCGCCTCGCGTGAGGAGCAATGTCAGGGCGACGAGAGTGCCCTGAATGGCCGCGGCAAACAGCACGAAGAAGACTCCGAGCCAGCCGAACCAGGCGCCCGAGGCAGCGAGCAACTTGGCGTCGCCGAGCCCCATGCCGGGGCGTCCCCGGAGCTTCTCGTAACCCCAGATGAACGGCACCCAGACGAGCAGGAAGCCACTTGCGCTCGCGATCGCCGCGTCCAGGACGGAGACCTCCGGCCGAACCGTTGCGCTGAGTAGTCCGACCCCGAGCCCACCGAGCGTGAGGGAGTCGGGCAAGATCATGAACTCGAGATCGATGAAGGTGAGCGCGATGAGGCCGAGGGCCAAGCTGAGATAGAGCGCGAACAAAAGGAGCGCGGTCGTCAGGGGCAAGCCGCGGCCCGAGAGCTTTTGGAAGTAGATCGCTACCGCGGCGGCGCCGCCGATGGCTTCCACGATCGGATAGCGCGCGGAGATGGGCGCGCCGCAGCAGCGGGCACGACCGCGCAGGAGAACCCAACCTAAGACGGGCACGTTGTCGAAGGCGCGGATGGGCGCGCCGCAGGCGGGACAGTGGGAAGCGGGGAAGGCAATCGACATTTCCCGCGGGACGCGATGAATGACGACGTTCAGAAAGCTGCCAAACAGCAATCCGAGCGTCAGCGCGAAGCCGACCGGGATGAACGGGGGGAGCTGGTCGAGCAACCGGGAGCATTAACCCATACGCGGGCTCGGGGCTCAAGGAACGCCCCGTGGACCAGGCGCCTGGGCGCGGGGAGTCTGATTTTCGCGAGGCGCCGCTTGGACGCGCCGGGACGGTGCGACTATGGAGGCGGCATGAGCATCAAGCAGGAGGATCTGAAGTTCGATTCAGCCGGGCTCATCCCCGCGATCGCCCAAGACTGGCTCACCGGTGAGGTGCGCATGATGGCTTGGATGGACCGAGCGAGCCTCCAGGCGACCCTTGAGACGAAGCGCGCCACCTTCTTCAGCCGCTCGCGGCAGCGGGCTTGGGTCAAGGGCGAAGAGAGTGGAAACTTCCTGCACGTGCGCGACGTGTACGCGGACTGTGACGGCGACACGATCCTCGTTTTGTGCGAGCCGGTCGGTCCCTCTTGCCACACGGGGCGGCGCAACTGTTTCTTTCAGCCTCTTGCGGAGTCGACCCCGGAGGAGGAGCCGCTCGCTGCGCCCATCCTGGCGCGGCTTGAACGAATCCTCATCGATCGGCAGTCGAGCACTGAAGGCAAGAGCTACACGAAGAGCCTCTTGAGCGCGGGCCCCCCGAAGATCGGCGCGAAGGTGCGCGAAGAGGCCGACGAGTTTGCGCGTGCTCTCGAAGGAGAGACGGACGACCGCGTCGTCGAAGAGGCAGCCGACGTCCTTTACCATCTCTTGGTTGGTCTCAGACTTCGCGATCAGAGCGTCCGCCGCGTGTTTGCGGCTCTCGGACGACGCCTGGGCGTCGGAGGCCACGAAGAGAAGGCGGCGCGCGCGCCGAAGGCTCCGAAGGCCGAGTAATCCTCCAAAGGGGTGCTCTCCTGTATGAAAATGTCGCTTCGATAAGCGACGCTGCTGAGTGCTTCGTGGGCGCTGACCCTCAAGTTCGGGCTCGTTCGTGCGTAGCTCGGGGGTGGGAATTCAGACGAGGGTCCATTACGATGTCAGTCGGTCATGCGGTTAAGAGCGCGCCACCTGTGGAGAGGGTCGCTATGAGAGTCCTCATTTTCGAGAGTGATCCAGAGTTCGCCGCTGAGGTCGCGGCTGGTTTTGTTGAGAGGGGCGCTGAGGTCGAAGTCGTAGAGGACGGCGAAGCGGGCATTCTCCGGGCCGAGGCGAAGCCGCCGGATGTGATCCTGCTGGCGATCGAGCTCCCGCGGATGAATGGCTTTTCGGTTTGTAACAAACTGAAGAGGCACAAGAACCTCGACCGCGTTCCGCTCCTGCTCTTGAGTCGTGACGCGACCGAAGAGACCTTCGAACAGCACCGTCGTCTTCGCACTCGCGCCGACGACTACATCAAAAAGCCGATCACCGTCGCGGAGCTGCTCGACCGGGTCTCGACCTTTGTGAAGTTGCCGAGCGCTCCCGCGCTCACGAGCGACCCTGACGTTGAGGTCGAAGCAGAGACCGCCTTCGAGCAGCTCATCGTAAAGGCGCCTTCGTTACCGCCCAGTCGGCCTCCGTCCATGCCACCGCCGCCCTCGCGGCCTTCTGGGGCTCCTCCACGCCTCTCGTCCGTTCCCCCGCCCGTTCAGGCGGAGGAGCTCGATGAGGAGCTCGATGTTGTCCTCGAAGACGAATCTGCCCTCGAGAACGTCGAGTCGGTCATGGAGGACGCAGCTTCCTTGCGCCTCATCATCTCCGATCGGCCGGCACCGATCGAAGATTCTTCCGAGCGCTCGAATCTCGAAGCCGAGATGGAAGCACTCAAGGCACGGGTCCAGGAGCTCGAGAGTTCCCTGTCCCAAGCTGTCGAAGGGGAAGAGACCTGGAAGGGAGCGCTCCGTGAGCTTCAGGAGAACAAAGATCGAACGATCGATCAGCTCTCCGCCGAGGTCGCGGACCTGACCGCCAAGCTCTCACAGAAGGAAAAGGGCGCGAGCGCCCGAGACTTCCTCGACTTGCGAGAGCAGCTCAACCGTAAGGACAAGGAGCTGCTCGAGTACCGCGATCAAATTTCGGCGAAAGACCGCGAGCTCATCAAGCTGCGCGACATCGGAATCCAGGTCGATCGGGAGAATGCAGATCTGACCGACGCGCTCAAGGCGCTCGAGACCGAGAAAGCCGCGATCGAGAAGGAGCGCGACGCCTTCGCCCTCGACAAGGCGCAGGCGAACAAGCGCGCTGACGATTTCAAGGCCAAGTCCGAGCGGCTCGCAGAAGAGCTTGAGCAGCGCAATGCCGAGCTCAAACAGACCCGCGAGCAGCATGAAAATGAGCTGATCGAGCGCGACGCGGAGATGTCGCGGCTCCGTGACGACCATCGCAAGGCTCTCGAGCAGGCCGCCGAACAGGCCCAGTTGGCTCAGGAGAAAGCCGTCGCAGACGCGGTCGCGGCGACCCGCGAGGAAGCCCAGCGGATCAAAGAAGAGGCGCTCAGGGCCCTCGAGGCGGAGGCGAGGGAAGCTCAAGAAGCGGCTGTTCGCTCGCGAGAAGCGGAGCTTCGCGCGGAGCAGGACGCCAAGCTTGCCGCGCTGCACCGGGCGCAAGAGGACGCGCTCCGCAAGCTGCGCGCCGAACACGCCCAGATCCTCGACGAGGCCAACCTTGCAGCTCAGAACGCTCTCGCGGCGCGCGAGAACGAGCTCCGGGAGGAAGCTGCGCAGAACCTCAGCGCCGCCGAAGCAGCGGCCCAGGCGCGCTACGCCGAGCTCGAAGAGGCCAAGCGAGCCTCTGAGGCGGAGCGCGACGCTCGCCTGGCACAGACCCGCGGCGAGCTCGACGCGCGAACGGAAGAGCTCGAGACCGCCCGTCGCGCGATCTACGAGCTCAACGGGCGCATCAGTCTCCTCGAAGCAGAGCTCGCTTCTGTGCGCTCCGAGAACCGCGACCTCGCTGAGAAACTCGAAAACGAGTCGAGGAAGGTCGCTCACGCTCACGAGAAGTGGCAGGCGGACCAGAGCGCCCTCGAGCAAGCCAAACAAGCTCTGTCACAGGTCCTCGAACTGATCGGCTCGACGGAGACGAGAACGCTGCTGTAGGTTACTCTCGACAGAGGCCTTCGCTGAGCGGGTTCGGAGGTCCTGTTTCAGAGCTATCTCACTGGTGTGCTCAACGGAACGGCGACCTAGATTGGACCGAGGACGTGTCCACGCGGCATGCACCACCGGTAGCACGAGGATGGGAGCGGAGCTCTCGGTTAGGTTGGTGGGAGAGCTCTCTTCGGGGCTTGGCAAGTGTTCCTGCCGGAAAAGGGCCCCGCGGCGGCCCATCCGGCCTATGCGGACGCGTCTCGCGCGACGAGTTCAAGTAGGCTTGGGGTAGCGACACCATCTCCCAATTGGCGGCTGTGAGACTGACCAGACGGCCGAATTTCTGGTCGACAGCGGAAAGCAGTTGTCAGATTTCTGACGATCGCTTAGCTTCCTCATATCCGGGGGGAAGCGGACCGTCTGCGATGCTCGCGCGCGCGAGTAGACGTTGATCGGGGGAGACTGATGAGGGAGTGGCAATGGATCGGAAGCAAGCCTCTTTGTCGGGCAAGGCACAACACGCGCCCATGAACGGGCATGCGGATAATCGGGGCACAGCCCCAAACCGCGGGGCTCTCATCCGGCAACTGCCAGCCGTTGTGCTGGGCTCGCTCGCGGCGGTGGTCACCGTAGTAGCCCTCGATCACTTTCGAGAACGGCCGCCATCGTCGACGCCGTTTTCGCGGGCTTCTCGTGGGTTAGCGCCCAATGAACGCTTCTTACGTACCGTTCTCGTGGAGGGGCGTGGACTCGATCGGGTGGCTGAACTCGAGCGCCAAGTGAGGGACCTTGAGGAGCGCCTGTACGCAGGGGAGGCAGAGTCTACTGAGGAGAGGACACCACGATTCTCGCACGAAGAGTCGATGGCCAGGGTTGACGAGGCATTTGCCGCTTTTGAGCGAGGTCATGAGCGGGACGTTCCCGATCCGACGTGGGCTCCTGACGCCACAACGAGCTTGACGAGCGGCTTATTCGCGCTTGGCGAAGAGATCGGCTTCAAGGTCGTTCAGGCGGACTGTCGGATGACGACCTGCCGAGCGAGGGTGACCTTTGAGGATTATGCGTCAGCCCAGGCGCGAGGCCCCCGCCTCGTAGAGCAGCTCTATCCAGGGCTAAACTGCGCTCAGCGAATGCGGTGGACGCCACCCGTGGATTCGAAGGCTCCATACAGTACCGAGCTTTACTTGGACTGTGCGGAACAACGGGCTGGCGTTGTTCATCCAGTAGAAAGCAATGGCACCTAACAGTAAGGAAGTGAGGTTCATAATGAGGAAATCGAGTCACAAGGGAAGGCGCCTCGCAGCGAAAATAGTGGCGAGTTTGTGCGCGTACTCTGGGACGTTGGGGTTGATCGGCAGCCCGACAGAAGCCACCGCTGGCTCCTCTATTGTCGAGATGCCGTCGTCCTATTGTCACGCGCAGTACGACAACAACGGCACAACGGTGAATAATTCAGGAATGCTCACGTATTCAGGAACGGGCACCAAGTCGATATACTGTCCGATAGACAACCGAGCAAATCCCTCGGACGTCGATCTTGTCCACATTTACGGCACTGAAGGCACGAACGGCGCAAGTTCAAGGGCTTGCTCCTGCTACCCGTCCTTGAACACATGCTCCTGTTCGAGTGCCGTTAATTGGAGTAATAGTAGTGGCGTCGTCGGGACGCTCACCGATACCTATGAGTGGAACCAGGGTCTCGAGACCGAGTTTCGCTTTATGCTTCATACCATGACGCAGAACTCGACGCTCGCGGGAATGTTGGTGAGCGCTAGCTGGTGAGTCCAAGTACGGTCTTCGAGAGACTTGTGTTTCGCAACTCTTTCGGCGGGTACAAATAGCGATAGCCCACCTGGCGGCAGCTGGGCGGGCTACCGCGTTTGTGCGCTGTATGTCTTTGTTGTAGCCCCCGTTTCGACTGGACACCTTCAGAAAGGAAAGTCCGATGGCAGAAACGATCACATTCAGAGCTCCTCAGGCCGGCCTGTTGTAGCCCCCGTTTCGACTGGACACCTTCAGAAAGGAAGGTCCGATGGCAGAAACGATCACATTCAGAGCTCCTCAGGCCGGCCGCAGGCGGCGTTTTACCTTGGAGCAGAAGAGAGCCCTTCTAGTTGCCGCAGAGGGTCCGGGTGCTTCAATTTCCTCGATTGCTCGAGAGCATGGGCTCAACGCGAGCATGCTGTTTCAATGGAGGCGAGCCATGGCGAACGGAGAAGAGAAGGGTCTGGAGTCCGGCGAAGACGTCGTCCCTGCGAGCAGGTTGAAAGAGGTCGAGGCCCGCATTCGAGAGCTTGAGCGTGCGCTCGGCCGTGACCTGCCCCCAAATTCTAAGACACGGCTTCCTGGACGGTGCTGAGCCGGTTGGTCGTTAGAGATTGGGCGTACTCGGCCGGGGTGAGATCGGCCAAGGTGAAGCGAACGTTCTTGTAGTCCCGCGCCAGGCCGCGATTGCGCTCGAGCATTGCGGAGTGAGACGATCCAATGTTGGTTGGGACACTCGTCTCGGAACGTGCCATTGAAGCTCTCGACGAATACGTCTTGGGTGGGCCGGGGGCAGGTCAAATGAGAAAAGCGCGGGACCTTTCGGGCCCGCGCTTTTTCGTGCGCCTTCGTGAGGAGCGCTGGTGCTCAGAAGAGCATCATGAAGCGCATACGATGGCTGATCTGCTGGTTCGTGTAGCCTTCGTCGCTCTGCACTTCGCTGCGGTTTTCGATGTGTACCCTGGAGTAGGCGAGCACGTACTTGAAGAAGAAGCGATCCCAGAGCTGGTATTGGACCGCGCCGAACATTTGCTCGTGCGTCTGGTTCTCAGCCTCACCGAAGGAGTTATAGTTGAAGTTTTCCCAGTAGGTGTTGTGGTAGCCGAGACCGACGAGCCAGTCTTCGAAGTAGGGCCTGACGTTGAGGAAGCCTCCGAAGGTAGTGGTGTCGCTGCTCGGAATCACGTCAGGGCCACCGCTGACGTTGATGACGTCGACGAGGCGGTGTGCCGCGCCGCCGCCGAATTCGATCCAGGGATCGAACACGAAGTTCACGCTACCGGCGAAACCCTTGGTCTCCGTTTTGTCGAGGCGCCCCTCCGCGAAGGGCACCTGGACACGATACTCGTAGCCGCCTTTCAGCTTGATCCAGCCGAGGTCGATGATACCCGCGGGGCGAATCCCGAGGTCGTTGCCGCCGGCGGTGAGGCCCATACGTCCCAACATTTCCAGGCGAAGCCACTTCGGGGTGTAAACATGGAACGCAATGGCGCCATTGTTGATTCCGCGGTCCCAGAGCTCGGTGAGCGCATAGGGTTGCTGGATTGACTGACCGGACGCTGCACCGATGGGGCGCGCACCCTCGCGCTCGCCGGTGTTGATGTCCATGCCCATACCGAAGTGGTAGACCTCGAAGCCCTGGGTTCGGCCGACGGTCACGTCGAACGCCTTCCACTTTCCAAAGCGGACCCATGCTTCGTCGAGATCGACGTATTTGTTGGCTTCGTGCTGCTGTTCGGTGATGCCAACGAACTCGATACGAGACTGACCAAACCAGCCGTCCTTGAAATTGTAGACGGGGCTGACCCGGAGCGTGAGGCGACCTTGGACGCGGCCTTCTTGAGCGTCGGGTTCGATAGCGCGCCCCGGCCGAACGGCGCGATAGTTGAAGTCGACCCAGCTCGAACCGGAAATACCGATGCGGAGCTTCGGCTGGTCGTCCCCGTACGCCGGCATGTAGGGCCACTGCATGCCGGAGAGTACGAAGCCCAGTGAGCCACCGCGAATGCCCGCGATCGGGTCGTTCGGATAGGCCGAGGGCGGCAGGACTTCGAGTGCCAAGGGGGGGGGCTTCGGGACGTCGTCCGTGGGCGCTACCTTGGGTTCGCCGACCTGATCGCCGCCGAGCGAGACCTCAGCCGAGGCCTGCACCTGGGTCGGGGGAGCGCCTTCTTCCTTCTCCTGGGTCTCCGAGAGAGGGGGTTCGGCTTGGGGCTCTTCCTGAGGTTCTTCCGCCTCCGGCTCCGAGGGAGCCGAGCCGAGACCGTTCGAGAAACCGTCTTCCGTCTCTTGGGCGAAGGATGTGGAACTGAGGAAAAGGAGGCTGGAAAGGACCGTCAGGGATGCGAAGCGCCGCACCATGCGATCGTCTTGGGATGTTCTCATAGATGTTATCGAAGTGAGAGGATCGGTTTAGTTGGACGACGCGCGAACCATGACAGTTTGGGGCGGGAGCAGGGCGTCAGAGCTTCCTCCCACGCGGATCTCGACGGGGCCCTCTTCGATCGCCCAGTCATTGCGGGTCATGTCAAAGTACTTGAGATCGCGGACGCGGACAGGAATCGTCACACGCTTGGCTTCTCCCGGATCGAGCTCGACGCGAGCGAAGCCTCGGAGCTCCTTCTTAGGCCGTCGCACCTTACTTTCGGGGAAGGAGACGTAGAGCTGAATGACCTCGGCGCCGCGGCGCTCGCCCGTATTACGGACGGTGACCTGGGCTCGGATGATGCCGTTTGCGGTCACATCGCCGCAGCCGACGTCGAGACCCTCATAAGCGAAGGTCGTGTAGGAGAGGCCGTGCCCGAAGGCGTAGCGGGGAGTGTGGCCCTTCTCGTCGAACCAGCGGTAGCCGACGTTGAACTCCATGGGATTCGCGACGGTATCGCCGAGGGTGAAGGTCGGGAACTGATCCAGGCTTCGGGGCCAGGTGACAGGCAGGCGACCCGAGAAGTTCGCGTGACCGAAGAGCAAGCGGCCGAGAGCGTCGCCCGCTCGCTGCCCCGGGTACCAGGCCATGACGAGCGCCTTCGCTGAATCGAGCCAAGGTGCATCGATGACTCCACCAGCCTCGATGACGACGACGGTCGGCTTTCCGAGCGCTAGAACATCGGTCACGAGCTTGTTCTGATCGAGTGTCTTGGGGCGGGGCTTCGCTGCCTTCAGCTCGGCTGACTCGTTGGCGTCCCATTGCAACGGAATTGAGAGATCGTCACGGTCGGCGGCGCCCGTATACTCCTCTCCTTCGTCGCCAGAGGTGAGGCCTACGACGACCACGACAAAGTCTGCGTCGCCTACCTCGGCGGCGGTGTTCCCGGCGATAACCTCGGTGCCTGAATGTTTATGGGCGCTCAGGCCGTCGAAGGGACCTATCGAGAGGGCCGGATCGGGGAGAACACGGCTACTTCCGCGATCGCCGAGCGCGACGTCTCGAGCGAAATCGAAGGTCTTCAGGGCGCTGCCGTCGCTCTTGACCGCGTATTCGATCTTCGCGCCGATGACGGCGACTTTCTTGGTGGCTTCAGGGATCGGGAGAATTCCCTCGTTCTTGAGCAGGACAGCTCCCTTTTCGGCCGCCTCGGCGGCGAGGGCCACGTGCGGTTCGGAGTTCGTAATCTTTCCTTCCGCGACGTCGTAGCCCGTGACGGTCGGTTGCGGTCCCCAGGGGCTATCCTTGTAGGCGGTTCCCCAGCGGAGTTTCTGTTCGAGAACCCGCGTCACCGCGCGATCCACGTACTGCACTGGGACTCGGCCTTCCTGTACGAGCTGCGGCAGCGTACTGAAATGGATGGCCCAAGGTACCTCAATGTCGAGCCCCGCCTTGATGGCCTCCTCCGCGATGCTCATCCTTTGGGCAATGGTATAGCTCTTGCCACCCTGGCCCAGGCCATCGGCAGGCATAGCCCACCAGTCCGTCAGCACGAAGCCGCGGAAGCCGAAATCATACTTCAGGACCTGCGTGAGCAGGTGCTCGTGCTGCGTGAGCTTTTTCCCGTTGACGAGGTTGTACGAGGCCATCACGCAGCCGATGCCACCGTCGCGGGAGACCATCTCGAAATGGCGACCGTAGGTCTCACGGGCAGTCTGCTCGTCGATTTCGACGTTGATCGACATGCGCTGGAGCTCGATGTTGTTTGCGATGTAGTGCTTGGCGCAGCCGGTGACGTGCTTCTGGATGCCGATTGTGACGGCCGTTGCGATACGACCGAGGTGGAAGGAGTCCTCACCGAAGGTCTCCTGTGCGCGGCCCCAGAGCGGGTTTCTCAGGATGTTCATACAGGGCGCGAGGAGCACGTTGTGGCCGGAGGCCACCGTCTCGTCACCCATGGCCTCACCGACGCGGCGAGCCAGGTCGAAGTCGAACGCGGCGCCTTGGACCACGCTCGTCGGGAACGAGGTCGAATAGTTTTTCAACGTCGTCTTGCGGGGCTGATCGGTGCGATAGTCGATGCCGGCCTCGAGATTGATCCCGTGAGGTCCGTCGCGCCACTGGTAGCCGCGGATCCCGAGCGCGTCGTCGTCCCTCGAGCGCTGGATGTCGCGCCAGCGGTTAGGATCGTCGTAGTTTGGAATATCGACGCCGGTGAGCTGAATCACCTTCTGCTCGAGGGTCATCTGCTGCACGAGGCCTTCCGCTTCCGCCGTGATCGCGGGATCGGTAGTGTACAGATCGCGGACAGGCTCGTCGCCGCAGGAAGTCCGCTCAGCCGGTCCCACGACGAAGTCGCTAGGGCCGCTGTCGACGACCTCTTCGGTCGTCGCAAGCGCAACGGTCGGATCCTCTCCTTCGGTGAAGTAACGAGGGGCAGTGAGCTTACCGCCATCGCCGTCGCCGCCTACCTGGCCGCCGGCCTTGCCTGCTTCTCGGACGGCCTTGAGGTCGTCGGAATGTTCACAGGCGACAAGGGTCGCACCCGTCAGGCCAAAGGCGACGAGTGCGACGAGAGGAATTCGGTTTTGGTTCGAACGGCTACGGTGACTCATATATCGAAACGCTCCATAATTGGGGGCAAAGGATAAGCTTTCTATGAACGACGGCTGCTCTAGGGGCCAGATCGAACGCGAGGGGCGAACCCTCTAGCATGGCGTTCTTTCAGCACCAAGTGCGCATCAGATGCGCGAGGCGCCTTCTCGTGATTCTTGCAGACGTCAAAAGATCGCTCGCCGCTAGATCTGCGAAAGCAGCGTGAGGTGAGACGCGGGTGGAACCGTTTCCAGATTCTGATCGCGTGGACGTTAGTGGTTGCACAGCCCAGCTGCACCCGCGCCGGGTGTGGTGAGCAGAAAACGAGAGCACTGCATTCGGAAGCGAGGGCATGGCTCGAGACCGGCGGGAGAGGTCGGTCCTCGGATAGGTGCATCGGCGACCTCCTCGTGGGCACTTTTTGTCGTGCTTTTTTTCAGGGGGCTGGCGGATGCGCGGGGACCATTCGACACCCGGCTTGAACGGGAGCCCCCGGGGCATTGCGACTTGGGCTATAAGGGCGGCTATGCCGGAGCGCCGCACGAACATCTGCCTCAATATGATCGTGAAGAACGAGGAGAAAGTTCTCCCCCGGCTCTTTCGTTCGGTCAAAGACTACGTCGACTACTACGTCATCGTCGACACTGGCTCGACGGACTCCACCATCGAGCTGATCCGCCGTGAAATGGACGCCTATGGAATCCCGGGGGAAATCCACGAGCGGCCCTGGGTCAATTTCGGCGAAAACCGGCAGCAGGCCCTTGAACTCGCGTTGCAGGCGGACAAGGCAGATTGGCTTCTCTTCATCGACGCGGACGAGGAACTGGGCGTCTCCGATCCGAAGTTCTTCGAGAAGCTCGAGCCGGGCGTCAGCTACAACATCGAGAAGCACCACGGCGGAATGCGGTACGCGGTTCCCGCGCTCGTGAACGTCCGGGCGAGCCGATTTCAATGGGTCGGCCCGGTCCATAACCTTCTCAAAGTCGTCGAAGGACCAGGTTTCGCTCGTGCCCGCAAAGACGTCTGGATCGTTTATCACCAGCACCAGGGCGCGAAATCCCACGGCCTTACGGCTGAGCAGAAATATTTGAAGGATGCGGAAATCCTTGAGCGCGAGCTCGAGAAAGATCCGACGAACGGTCGGAATCAGATGCTGCTTGGACAGTCCTACCGGGACGCGGGTCACTTCGAGAAAGCTCTCGAGGCCTACAGGAAACGGGTCGCCATGCCGGGGGGCTGGGACGAGGAGCGGTTCTATTCGCAGCTCGAGGTCGGCAAGATCTCGATCCGTCTCGGCAAACCCGAGAACGTCGTGCTCGCGGAGCTCCTCGCGGCCTATCACTTGCGCCCGATCCGAGCGGAGCCCCTCTACGAGCTCGCCTGTTATTTTCGCTCGAAGAAGTCCTATGCGATGGCTCTTCTCTTCGCGAAGGCTGGTGTCCGCACGCCGAAACCTGATGACGCTCTCTACGTCTCGGATTCCGTTTACAGCTGGCGCCTGTGGGACGAGCTGTCTGTGGCGACGTTCTGGCTCGGTGACTACGCTGCTTCGAAAGAGGCCTGCGAAGTTCTCTTAGGGAAGGTGGAAGCTGGAGTGCCGATTCCGGAGGAAGATGTGCGGCGGATCCGCGCGAATCGCGATGGAGCTGCCGCTCGATTGAAGCCCGATGCGGCGCGGACCATGAGCGCTCAATGATCGCTCGAAAGTTCGCCTTGCGATCGCGGTAGCGGTTACAACCTTGCCGAGGCGATTTTCGTCTCGTATAGTTCCGTCTCTCTTCTCGCGGCCCAGCGCGCGAGTGCCCCTCGAACTTTCCGCTAGGATCACGAAATAATGGACAAATCGCTCATCTCGGTCTCAGTTCTCGTACTTGGCTTTGTCGGCTCTGGCTGTTTTGGTGGCCGCGAAGATGCACCCGGCGGCGGCGTTGGCGGCGCGCCTACTGGAGCCGAGTCCGGAGGAACGCTCAACGGAACCGGCGGCGATGCCTGTCCTCCGCCCTGTAACGTCGAAGAAGAAACCGGCGGTGCTCCCTCGGCTGGCGGCGCGCCCGCCTCCGGTGGCGGCGGGAATAGCTGCGTCTGTGATCCTGGTGGCTCGCCCGGCGGTAGCCCTGGTGGCTCGCCCGGCGGTAGCCCCGGCGGTAGCCCGGGCGGCTCGCCCGGTGGTAGCCCGGGTGGTTCTCCTGGCGGTTCTCCCGGCGGTAGCCCGGGTGGTTCGCCCGGCGGCAGCCCCGGCGGTTCGCCCTCGAGCTGCGTGTGTGACCCCGGTGGTTCTCCTGGCGGCAGCCCTGGTGGTTCGCCCGGCGGCAGCCCTGGTGGTTCTCCCGGCGGCAGCCCTGGTGGTTCTCCCGGCGGCAGCCCTGGCGGCTCGCCCGGCGGCAGCCCTGGCGGCTCGCCCGGCGGCAGCCCTGGCGGCTCGCCCGGCGGTAGCCCTGGCGGCGCATAAGGTCGAGTTCGAGAGAGTTCGCGGGCCGAAGAGTTTCTCTTCGGCCCGTCCTCATTTTGTGGCTCAGAAGCCGCGCCGGAGGCGAAGGCGCCGCTCCCTTAGGAGGCTCGGTTCCTCACCTGTGGCCGAGCCCGCCATTGTGTTCGACTTCTTCTGAGGTGAGGTCTCGGGCAAGGGATGGAGAGTCATTGTCCCGGGATTTTTCCACCTCGCTGAGAACCATGTGAGTACAAGTTTGGGGCGCAGCGCTTCCCTGACTTGAAGGTCGGGCTCCGGGTTCTACCTTCTTGGCGCGCTTGTCTGATCCGAGCGCATCTCGGCGTGTCCGACCGTTCGCTGTCGGCGAGCAGGACGCTCCGTGCTCTTGCTTGCGCTCGGGCGTCTCTGCGCGTTCGGTCGATAGAAGGTCCCAAAATGATTCATTCTTCTCGTCTCATCACTGCTCTTGGTTTAGGAATTGGGTTTGGGCTCTTCGGGCTCGCCTGCGGCTCTTCGTCATCCGGTCCCGCAGGTGACGGCGGCGTCGGCACGGGCGGCGCCGGCGCTGCCCCAGGCGTGGGTGGAATGGCCGATCCCGGGCCCGGTGCCGGAGGCGGCGACGTCTCAGGGGCCGGCGGTCAGCCAGGGAGCGGTGGCGCCGGGGAGGTACCTGGCGCTGGCGGGACGGTGGATCCCGGGGCGGGCGGGAGCGGTCCTGGTGCTGGTGGCGGCGGGACGGTGGATCCCGGAGCAGGCGGCAGCGGAAGCGACCCCGGCGGTACCGGTGGGACCGGCGGCGGTGAGCCCATCATTCGTCCGTCCCTCGTGACGACGGGCAATGGCGCCTTCTGGCAGGAAGGTGAGCTGACCGAGGGCGGCACCACCGCCAACGTGACCGTCACCAACACCGAGAATCAGACCTGGAAAGGCTTTGGCGGCACGTTCAACGAGATGGGCTGGGACGCGCTCCTGCAGCTCAGCGAGGCGGATCGTCAGCGGGCCATCAAGCTGCTCTTCTCGAAGGCTGAAGGCGCTGGTTTCGAGTGGGGCCGCATTCCGATCGGCGCGAGCGACTACGCGATGAGCCGCTACACGCTCAACGACAACGCGAATGACCTGTCGATGAGCAAGTTCTCGATCGAGCGCGACAAGGAAAAGCTCATTCCCTTCATCAAGGCCGCGCAGGCCGTGAACAACAAGATCAAGTTCTGGGGCAGTCCCTGGACCCCCCCGCCGTGGATGAAGGACAACAACGCCTATGACCGCGGCTCGATGAAGAACACTCCGGAGAACTTGACGGCCCATGCTCAGTACTTCGTGAAGTTTGTTCAGGAGTACGAGAAGGAAGGGATCCCGATCGATCACGTCCAGCCGCAGAACGAGCCCGGATGGCAGCAGGATTATCCGAGCTGCGCTTGGGGCCCCAGCGATCAGACGTCGGCGAACGCGTTCCTCGGAACGTTTGTCGAGCAATACCTCGCTCCCGCTCTCCAGCAGGCTGGTGTCTCGGCGAGCGTTTGGTACGGCACCCTTTCGAACGACAACACCTTCACACAGTACTGGGGGAATCTGTCTGCCTCGGGTCGTCAGCTCGTGAAGGGCGTCGGCCTCCAATGGGGCACCTCGGGTCGCATCGCCACCATCCGGAGCGATGCGCCGAACCTGATCATCATGCAGAGCGAGCACCAGTGCGGAAACTATCCGTGGGGCTCGTCGAGCGGATATGTCACTCACAAGGCTACCCAATCGGCCAACGAGAACGCCCCGAACGACTACAACTACGGCCGTGAGAGCTGGGACCTCATCAAGAAGTGGATCGAAGGCGGGGTCCACATTTACAGCGCCTGGAACATGGTGCTCGACCAGAGCGGAAAGAGCCTCGACGATAGCCGCATTTGGCACCAGAACGCGCCGCTCGTCGTGAACCGTCAGGCCAAGACGCTCATCCTCACGCCGACCTATCACGTGTTCCGTCACATCGCGCAGTTCGTCGACGTCGACGCCAAGCGCCTCACGGTCCAAGGCGGAAACGCTCTTGCGTTCAAGAACCCTGACGGACGCCTGGTCGCCATCGTGCACAACCCGAATGACAACGCTGCCAACACGGTGGTTTCGATGGGCGGGAAGATGTTCCAGGTGAACATCCCGGCCTACGGCTGGGCGACCCTGAACTATCAGGGCGGCTAACCTTCGCGAGAGGAGAAGCTGGGGCGTCCCCGTGCGTGAGCAAAGCGCACGAGGGCGCCTTTCTTCTTTTGTGGCCTAGTGCGCGGGGGCGGACGCGCGAGGAGCCCAGCGCGCCATCGCGAGAAAATGAGAACAAGAAGTGCCCGACCAGAGGTTGCGCGGGTACTCACGCACTGTCGGTCTCAATGCCTCGTTCAGTTGGCCTGCTTCGCAAAGGGCGGAGCGAGGCTTTTTTGAGTGCGGGTACAAAAGAGAGTGACGGGAGAGAGATGCGGAAAGGCTGGACGAAGGGAGCGCTTCCCCGAGAGACGACCGGACCCTGCCGCGATAATAGATCTAAGGGATAGGTTGGAGGACGCGGGGGCTTTGGTTCTTCTCTCGTTTTGAGGGGAGTCAGGGCGGGCCTTCGTTGCTCCTCGGAGGCAGCAAAGTATGAAGACCTTGAATCGAACTTTCATTTCTACGGTTGGGATCGGGATGGGCTTGAGCCTCCTGGGAGCGGTGGCCTGTGGCACCTCCAACGACCCGGGGAACCCCGGCGCTGGTGGTACCGCGCAGGTGGGCGGGAACGGGAACCCGGGGGCGGGCGGGGCTCCTGGAGTTGGCGGTATCCCGAACGGCGGGGGCGGTAGCGGCTCCGGTGGTGATACGCTCGCCGGAGGCGGGCCTGGCGCGGGTGGCGACGGAGCGGGCGGCGCGCCACCAGCCGGTGGCGGCGGGAACGCCGGAGGCAGCGGCTCCGGCGGCGAGATCGGTGTCGGAGGTAGCGTGACGACTGAGGGAGATCCGATCCCGAAGCCGAAGCTGATCACGTCGGCTGCGGGTGCCTTCTGGAAAACGGACGCCGAGCCGACCATGGGCGGAACCACCGCGAACATCACCGTGAATCCGAGCATGGAGCATCAGGCGTGGCTCGGCTGGGGGGGAACGTTCAATGAGGTGGGCTGGCGCGAGCTGATGAAGCTCGACGCTGCTGAACGTGAGCGAGTCATGAAGCTGCTCTTCAGTCGCGTCGATGGTCTCGCGCTGACTTGGGGTCGCATTCCCATCGGCGCCAGCGACTACGCCGTCGAGCGCTATACGCTCTGTGATGCTCCCTGTAACGCCGACAATATCGAAACGACCTTCTCCATCGATCACGACAAGGATCCGCAGCGAGGGCTCATCCCGTACGTCAAAGCGGCTCAGGCGGTCGTGGAGGCGGAGAAGGCGCAATATAAGGGCATCCGCGACATCACCTTCTGGGGTAGCCCCTGGACGCCCCCGCCTTGGATGAAAACGAACAACGCCTACGACAAGGGCGTGATGAAGAATGATACGGCTACGCGGAAGGCCTACGCCAAGTACTTCCGCCTTTGGGTGGAGGGATACGAGGCCGAAGGGATCCCGATCGATCACGTTTACGCGCAGAACGAGCCGGGTTGGTCGCAGGGTTACCCCACGTGCGCCTGGGGACCCTACACGGACAGTACGACCAACACGGACAACACGGCCACGCCTGCCTTTTTGGGCAACTTCGTTGCAGAAGATCTCATCCCCGAACTCGGTGACAAGGCGGACGTTTGGTTCGGCACGTTCTCGAATAGCAAGTATTTTTCGAACTATTGGGGCAGCCTCTCTGACAAGTCCCTGGTCAAGGGGACGGGCCTTCAATGGGCGACGATCGACAATGCGTCGACGGCAGTCAGCGCCGGTCTGACGATGCAGTCGGAGCACAAGTGCGGAAACTATCCGTGGCTGGGTGACCAAGGAAAGACGAGCACTGCCGCGAGCGCCGAAGCGGCCGATTACGATACGTTCTGGAAAGACTGGGCTCCGAACAACTACAACTATGCCGTGGAGTCGTGGGGCCTTTTCAAGGAGTGGATTACAGCGGGAGTCAATGGCTACAGCGCGTGGAACATGGTACTCGATCGCGTTGGCCGAAACCTCGATCAGGAGCGGCCTTGGCCACAAAATGCCCTGATTTCTTTCAATCAGGATGGCACGGTGAACGTGACGCCTTACTACTACGCGTTCCGTCACCTGACGCAGTACGTGGAGCCGGGAGCCAAGCGCATTGGTGTGAGCGGCGGGGATGCCCTCGCCTTCAAGAACCCCGACGGGAGCATCGTGGTTGCGATGTTCAACTCGGGCAACGCGGCGCAAACGACTCTGTCGATCGGTGGGACCATGTTGCAGTTCACGATTCCCCAGCGAGGCTTTGCGACGGTGAACTACACGCCTGGCGAGTAAGGCGTAGCGCCCAATCATGGTTGAGCCCCTTTCCTCGAAGAGGAGAGGGGCTCAGCTGTTTTGTGCGAGAGAAGACTCAGTGATTTGAGAGGAGGAGCGCCGCGAAGCGGCGCGGGGGGCGGCGAAGCCGCGGGGGTGGACGTGTGAGAAGAGGAGCGCCGCGAAGCGGCGCGGGGGGCGGCGAAGCCGCGGGGTGGACGTGTGAGAAGAGGAGCGCCGCGAAGCGGCGCGGGGGGCGGCGA
>Ga0182792_1000527_pt1 | contig 35319 bp, 33 predicted proteins | sample Passage237B_FD_130497 | JGI IMG/M metagenome (GOLD analysis project Ga0182792, IMG submission 130497) | Cellulose adapted compost microbial communities from Newby Island Compost Facility, Milpitas, CA, USA - Passage2 37B (version 2) (version 2) ...
ACGTGGAGGTCGAAGTCCCAGCCCGAACCGCAGGCATTCTTGCCGAGAAGGCCGGCCTCGTATGCCTCCTTGATGGCGGCCTTCAGCGTTTGGGCTTCGTTGTAGAATTCGCCGCGGACATAGATGTATCCGGCGCTGGCTCGCATCGAGAAGCCCGCGATCAGGCAGCCCTCGACCAGATGATGCGGATCATGGCGCAGGATGTCGCGATCCTTGCAGGTCCCGGGCTCGGATTCGTCGGCATTTACGACCAGGTAGTGCGGCCGGTCCTTCACCTCCTTCGGCATGAAGGACCATTTCAGTCCGGTCGGGAAGCCCGCTCCGCCGCGCCCGCGCAGGCCGGACTTCTTCATCTCGTCGATGATGCCCTCCGGCCCCTTCTCGAGGATCGCCTTGGTGTTGTCCCACGCGCCGCGCGCACGCGCCGCCGGCAGGCGCCAGTCATGGAAGCCGTACAGGTTGGTGAAGATGCGGTCCTTGTCGGCAAGCATCGTCCTACTCGCTCCTCAGCGTGGTCGGCCCGCCTTCCGGCGCCGACGTCTGCCGATCCACTTGCGGCCCGGGCTTCACCTCGTCGCCGCGCTTGAGCGCGTCCAGCACCTTCTTGATGGACGCTTCGTCCAGGTCCTCGAAGAAGTCGTCGTTGATCTGGACGACCGGTGCGTTGACGCAGGCGCCAAGACATTCGACTTCCTGCACGCTGAACGTCTCGCCGTCCGCCGCAGCATGTTCGCAGGCCTTCATCACGGCTTCCGAGCCACGCAGCCAGCACGGCGTCGTGGTGCAGACCTGCAGGTGGTACCTGCCCTTCGGCCTGAGCTGGAACATCGTGTAGAATGTCGCGATCTCGTAGACGCGGATCGGCGCCATGGCGAGCAGGCGCGCGACCTCGTCCATCGCCACCCGCGGCAGCCAGCCGTGCTGGCGCTGCGCAAGGTCGAGCAGCCCGATCACCGCGCTGGCTTGGCGGCCGGGCGGGTAATTGGCGATCAGTTCCTTGGCCTTGGCGAGGTGCTCGGCGTCGAAGGCGAATTCCTCGACATGCGGCACATCCTTCGGGTCGGCAGTGATCATCGACATCGAACGCTCCTACCGGTCGATCTCGCCGAACACGATGTCCAGCGAGCCGATGTTCGCCGACATGTCGGCGAGCTGGTGCCCCTTGGTCATCATGTCGAGCGCCTGCAGATGCGGGAAACCGGGCGCGCGGATCTTGCAGCGATACGGCTTGTTGGTGCCGTCCGAGACGAGGTAGACGCCGAACTCGCCCTTGGGCGCCTCGACAGCAGTGTAGGTCTCGCCCGCCGGGACCTTGTAGCCTTCCGTGTAGAGCTTGAAGTGATGGATCAGCGCTTCCATCGATCCCTTCATCTCGCCACGGCGCGGCGGAGAGATCTTGCGGTCGTCGATGCGCACGGGGCCCGTCACCGTGCGCAGCGCGGCGACGCACTGCTCCATGATGCGAACGCTTTGATACATCTCCTCCACGCGCACCAGGTAGCGCGCGAAGCAGTCGCCAGTCTTGCCGACAGGGATGTCGAAATCCATGCGGTCGTAGACGTCGTAGGGCTGCGCCTTGCGCAGGTCCCACGGAATGCCGGATGCCCGGATCAGAGGGCCGCTGAATCCCCAGTCCAGCGCCTGCTGCGCATCGACGACGCCGATATCGACCGTCCGCATCCGGAAGATGCGGTTGTCGTTCAGCAGCTTCTCGATGTCCTTGAGGAAGGGATAGAACTGCTTGATCCAGGCCTCGATCGCATCGAGCATGCCGGCCGGCATGTCCTGATGGACGCCGCCCGGCCGGAAGTACGCCGCGTGCATGCGCGCCCCGCTGACGCCTTCGTAGAATTCCATCAGGAGCTCGCGCTGCTCGAAGCCCCACAGCGGCGGAGTGAGCGCGCCAACGTCCATCGCGAAGGTCGTGACGTTCAGCAGGTGGTTGAGGATGCGCGTGACTTCGGAGAACAGCACACGGATGTACTGGCCGCGCTCAGGCACGGTGATACCCAGGAGCTTCTCGACCGCCAGCGCGTAGGCATGCTCCTGGTTCATCGGCGAGACGTAGTCGAGCCGGTCGAAGTATGGCACCGCCTGCAGGTAGCTCTTGTATTCGATCAGCTTCTCGGTGCCGCGATGCAGCAGGCCGATATGCGGATCGCACCGCTCGACGATCTCGCCGTCCATCTCGACGACAAGGCGCAGCACGCCATGGGCCGCCGGATGCTGCGGCCCGAAATTCATGGTCAGCGTCTTGATCTCGACGTCGGACATCTCAGCTCGCCTTGTCCTTCTGCTCGGCCTTCTCGTCGCCCGGAAGGATGCGCGGCGCCCCCTCCCACGGGCTGAGGAAGTCGAACTTGCGGAACTCCTGGGTAAGCTTCACCGGCTCGTAGACGACGCGCCTCTGCACGTCGTCCCAGCGGACCTCGACGAACCCGGTCAGCGGGAAATCCTTGCGCAGAGGATGCCCTTCGAAGCCGTAATCCGTCAGGATCCGGCGCAGGTCGGGATGACCGGCGAACCAGATGCCGTAGAGATCGTAGGCCTCGCGCTCGAACCAGCCGGCCGAGCTGAACACCGCCGCGGCCGAGGGCACCGGCGTCGCCTCGTCGGTCGCCACCTTCACCCTGATACGCCGGTTGTGCTTCAGGCTCAGCAGATTGTAGACCACGTCGAAGCGCTTCTCGCGGTCGGGCCAGTCGACACCGCATACGTCGACAAGCTGCTTGAACAGGCACCGCTCATCGTCGCGCAGGAAGGTCAGGAGGTCGACGACCTTCTCCGGCGTCGTCTCGAGCATCAGCTCGTCGAGCCGCACCTGGACGGCGCCCACGGCGCCGGCCGTCGCTGCGGCAATATGCTCGCCCAGCTCCTGAAGCGATTCAGCCATCAGCAGCACCCGTTCATCGGATGATGGATCCGGTGCGCCGGACCTTCTTCTGGAGCTGCAGCACACCGTACAGCAGCGCCTCGGCCGTCGGCGGGCAGCCCGGCACGTAGACGTCGATCGGCACGATGCGGTCGCAGCCGCGCACGACCGAGTAGCTGTAATGATAATAGCCGCCGCCGTTGGCGCAGGATCCCATCGAGATCACGTAGCGCGGCTCGGCCATCTGGTCGTAGACCTTGCGCAGCGCCGGCGCCATCTTGTTGGTGAGCGTTCCGGCCACGATCATCACGTCGGCCGAACGCGGGCTCGGCATCGGCGCGAAACCGAAACGATCGAGATCGTAGCGGCTCATCCAGCAGTGGATCATCTCCACGCCGCAACAGGCGAGGCCGAAGGTCAACCCCCACATCGAGCCGGTGCGGGCCCATGTGATCAGCTTGTCGAGCTGCGAGACGACGAAGCCCTTGTCCGTCAGCTCGTCGTTGAGCGCACGCGACAGCGCCGCCTCGGCGGCGGGGTTGGATTTGACCGGGGTCGTCACTCCCATTCCAAAGCTCCCTTGCGCCATTCGTAGATGAAACCGACCGTAAGCACGCCCAGGAACAGAATCATGGACCAGAATCCGAACAGTCCGATGTCACCAAGGGCAACGGCCCAGGGAAACAGAAAGGCCACCTCCAGATCGAAAATGATGAAGAGGATGGCGACGAGATAGAACCGGACGTCGAACTGGCCACGCGCGTCGTCGAACGGCGCGAAGCCGCATTCGAACGGCGACAGTTTCTCGGAGTTCGGGTTCTGCCGGGCGATGATGTACGACCCGCCCAGCATCGCACAGACGATCAGGAAAGCGAGGCCGAGGAAGATCAGGATCGGCAGGTATTCCCTGAGAAGATCTTCCATCGGCCCCCCCTTCGCCCCGTTTGGGCTGCCAGCGTTGGGGCTGGCGCGAGCGACGGGACTCGAACCCGCGACCTCCGGCGTGACAGGCCGGCGTTCTAACCAACTGAACTACGCCCGCAACAAGTCCCCAACGGCGCGGGGAGAAATATAGGACCCCCTATAGGGTGTCAAGCATACCGCAAGCGCGAAATCGTGTCTAAGTCCTAGAAATATCAACGCTTTCAGCGCGCGTAGCGCGACTAGCGGAAATGTTGGGGCTTGGGACCTCCCCATCCAAGCCCTCTCGCTTCAACTTCCTAGAGCCGCTTCTTCGCAAAAGCCCTGCCGGAGGGCGACTTTAGATACTTCTCGAAGGCGAACGCTTGCGCCTCGTCCGAGAACGCCACGTATGTCTTCAATATCCAAGGAAGATATTTGGAGGTATGCGAGACCTCTCCGGCGTTGTGCTTCTGCATGCGAGCCCGAAGATCGCGCGTTGCGCCCACATAGTATCTGTCGGAGTGCTGAAGGCTGCGAAGGATATAGACGTATGTCATGTGAGCTGCCGGCTTGCCGAGCCGAAGCTCGCGGCTACATGGCCCGCCTCCGCCCTTCGGGCTTCGGCGCGGCAGCCTTCGCTCGCTTCGCGAGCGAAGGCTGGTGGGCGATGACGGGATCGAACCGCCGACCTGTCCCGTGTAAAGGGAATGCTCTACCGCTGAGCTAATCGCCCGGCGACGTTGGTATCACACAGCAGGTCGGAATGCCCTAGTTGATCGCGTCCTTCAGCTGCTTGCTGGCCTTGAAGCGCGGGACATTGGCTGCGGGAATCCGGATCTTCTCGCCCGTCTGCGGATTGCGCCCCTCGCTCGCCTCCCGCTTGGAGACCTGGAAAGTCCCGAAACCGACCAGAAGCACCTTCTCCTTCTTCTTCAGGGACTTGGTGATCACGGTCAGCATCGCTTCGACGGCGCCTGCAGCATCGGTCTTGGAGAGGTTGGTCGAGGCGGCAACGGCGGCGATCAAATCGTGCTTGTTCACAGGCGAATCCCCAATGTCCCGGCGGCGGCGAGTGTAAGGGCGGGCGGAAAAGCGCGTCAACGACGAATACCAGATTTTGTGGGTCTGCCGCCGCAAAATCTGTATAGGTAGCATGTCAATGCAACGAGGCCCCGGACATGCCGGGGCCTCGCTCTTTTCTCCTGACCGTCTCGAAACTAGTGGGCGCGGACTTCCGCCGCCTCCGCCGGCTTGGTCGAAACCGCATCGAGATCGTTCGGCCATTCGATCGCGACCAGCGGCTTGACCAGGGCCCGGGCCAGCACCTCGTCCACCGTCGAAACCGGCACGATCTCCAGCCCCTTCTTCACGTTGTCCGGTATCTCGGGCAGATCGCGCTCGTTCTCCTTGGGAATAAGCACGGTCTTGAGACCACCGCGCAGTGCGGCCAGCAGCTTCTCCTTGAGGCCACCGATCGGCAGGACACGGCCGCGCAGGCTGATCTCGCCGGTCATGGCCACTTCCTTGCGCACGGCGATGCCGGTCAGAGCCGACACGATCGAGGTGATCATCGCAACACCGGCCGACGGGCCATCCTTGGGGGTGGCGCCCTCCGGGACGTGGACGTGGATGTCGCGCTTCTCGAACATCACCGGCTTGATGCCGAAGGAATGGGCGCGCGATCGGACGTAGGCGTTGGCCGCCTGCACCGATTCCTGCATCACGTCGCCCAGCTTGCCGGTCACGCTCATGCGGCCGCGGCCGGGCACGAGGACGGCCTCAACCTGCAGCAGCTCGCCGCCGACCTCGGTCCACGCCAGGCCGGTCGTGATGCCGACCAGATCCTCGAGCTCCGCCTCGCCGAAGCGGAAGCGGCGCACGCCCGCGTACTTGTCGAGGTTCTTTGCCCTGACCTTCACCTTGGTCGTCCCCTTCATGAGGATTTCCTTGGTGGCCTTGCGGGCGAGATTGGCGATCTCGCGCTCCAGGTTACGGACACCGGCCTCACGCGTGTAGTAGCGGACCAGGTCGCGCACCGCATCGTCGCCGATGTCGAGCTCGTCCGGCTTGAGGCCGTTGCTCTCGATCTGCTTCGGAATGAGATGCTTGCGGGCGATCGCGACCTTCTCGTCCTCGGTGTAGCCGGCCAGCCGGATGATCTCCATGCGATCCATCAGCGGCTGCGCCATGCGCAGCGAGTTCGCCGTGGTGATGAACATCACGTTCGACAGGTCGTAGTCGACCTCGAGGTAGTGGTCGTTGAAGCTCGCATTCTGCTCGGGGTCGAGCACCTCGAGCAGCGCCGACGAGGGGTCGCCGCGGAAATCCGCACCGAGCTTGTCGATCTCGTCGAGCAGGAACAGCGGGTTCGAGGACTTCGCCTTCTTCATGCTCTGGATGACCTTGCCCGGCAGCGAGCCGATATAGGTCCGGCGATGGCCGCGGATCTCCGCCTCGTCACGCACGCCGCCCAGCGACATGCGCACGAAGTTGCGCCCCGTCGCCTTGGCGATCGACTTGCCCAGCGAGGTCTTGCCGACGCCCGGCGGACCGACGAGGCACAGGATCGGCCCCTTCATCTTTTCGACCCGCTGCTGGACGGCAAGGTATTCGAGGATCCGTTCCTTCACCTTTTCCAGACCGTAGTGGTCGGCGTTCAGCACGTCCTCGGCGTACTTCAGATCCTTGATGATCTTGGTCGGCTTGCGCCATGGGATCGACAGCAGCCAGTCGAGGTAGTTCCGCACCACCGTCGCCTCAGCCGACATCGGGCTCATCGTGCGCAGTTTCTTGAGCTCGGCATTCGCCTTCTCGCGCGCCTCCTTCGACAGGCGCGTCTTCTTGATGCGCTTCTCCAGCTCGGAAATCTCGTCGCGACCGTCCTCGGTCTCGCCAAGCTCCTTCTGGATCGCCTTCATCTGCTCGTTCAGATAATACTCGCGCTGCGTCTTCTCCATCTGACGCTTCACGCGGTTGCGGATCTTCTTCTCGACCTGCAGGACGCCGATCTCGCCTTCCATCAGCCCGAGGATGCGCTCGAGCCGCTTGGCCACGGAATCCAGCTCGAGGAGCTGCTGCTTCTCGGCGACCTTGAGAGCCAGATGCGCGGAAATGGTGTCGGCAAGCTTGCCCGGCTCCTCGATCTTGTTGATCGAGACGACGACCTCCGGCGGCACCTTCTTGTTCAGCTTGACGTAGTTCTCGAACTCCGAGACCACGGTGCGCGCCGCCGCCTGCAGCTCCGCAGGATCAGCCGGCGCATCTTCCATCTCGACAGCATTGGCCTCGAAGAAGTCGGGACGGCCTGTATAGCCGACGATCTGCACGCGGCGGCCGCCCTCGACCAGCACCTTGACCGTGTCGTCGGGCAGCTTCAGGAGCTGCAGCACGGTGCCGAGAGTGCCGATCGTATAGATGTCGTCGGGTCCGGGGTCGTCCTGGCTGGCGTTCTTCTGCGCGATCAGCAGGATCTGCTTGTCGTCCTTCATGACCTCTTCGAGGGCCTTGACGCTCTTTTCGCGGCCAACAAAAAGCGGAACGATCATGCCGGGAAAAACGACAATATCGCGCAACGGCAGGACCGGGTAGGTAGTTCCTTCGGTGGGGGCGTTCATGATGCCTCGCTACAGACGCTGTTAGAGCTACCCGTACCCCGGCCGAGACCCCCTAATGGGCGGTCCGCGGCCTGCCAGCACGCGCACTCACTTCCAAGATTGGCCTGAACAGGGGGTTGTTCAAGGCCCAGGCAAACTCGCCGGCGGCAGCCGCCACCGGCGCTGCAAGACTTAGGCCGGTGCCGCCGCGACGCCCTCCTTGCGTTCGCCATGCACGTACAGCGGCTGGGCGCGTCCTTCGATGACCTCCCGATTGATCACGACCTCCTCCACGCCATCGAGCGAAGGCAGATCGTACATCGTGTCGAGCAGAACCGTCTCCATGATGGAGCGCAGCCCGCGCGCTCCGGTCTTGCGCAGGATGGCCTTCTGGGCAACGGCCCGCAGCGCGTCATCGGAGAACTTGAGCTTCACGTTCTCCATGTCGAACAGCCGCTGATACTGCTTGATCAGCGCGTTCTTGGGGCGGGTCAGGATCTCGATCAGCGCACTCTCGTCCAGATCGTCGAGCGTCGCCACGACCGGCAGGCGGCCGACGAATTCGGGGATCAAGCCGTACTTCAGCAGGTCCTCCGGTTCGAGATCACGCAGGACCTCGCCCGTGCGACGATCCTCCGGCCCGCGCACCTCGGCGCCGAAGCCGATCGACGTGCCCTGGCGGCGCATCGAAATGATCTTGTCGAGGCCGGAGAACGCACCGCCGCAGATGAACAGAATGTTCGTCGTGTCGACCTGCAGGAATTCCTGCTGCGGGTGCTTGCGCCCGCCCTGTGGAGGAACCGACGCGACGGTCCCCTCCATGATCTTGAGCAGCGCCTGCTGGACGCCCTCCCCCGACACGTCGCGCGTGATCGAGGGGTTGTCCGACTTGCGACTGATCTTGTCGACCTCGTCGATATAGACGATGCCGCGCTGCGCACGCTCCACGTTGTAGTCGGCCGACTGCAGCAGCTTCAGGATGATGTTCTCCACATCCTCGCCGACATAGCCCGCCTCGGTGAGCGTCGTGGCGTCCGCCATGGTGAAGGGCACATCGAGCATACGCGCCAGCGTCTGCGCCAGCAGGGTCTTGCCGCAGCCGGTCGGCCCGATCAGCAGGATGTTGGACTTCGCGATCTCGACGTCGTTGGCCTTGCCGCCGTGACTGAGCCGCTTGTAATGATTATGCACGGCAACAGCAAGAATGCGCTTGGCCTGATCCTGGCCAATCACGTAGTCATCGAGGATCTGGCGGATCTCCTTGGGCGACGGGACGCCGTCCTTGGAAGACTTCACCAACGTCGTCTTGCTCTCCTCGCGGATGATGTCCATGCACAGCTCAACGCATTCATCACAGATGAACACGGTGGGGCCGGCAATGAGCTTCCGCACTTCGTGCTGGCTCTTTCCGCAGAAGCTACAGTACAGGGTGTTGCGGGAGTCGCCCCCGGATTTGGCGGCTGGCATGTTCTTAACGCACCTCCGCTTGGGCGGCCCGCCAAGCGCGGGTCCGCACACAAGACTATGTTAAACGCGCCTCCCAGATCGGGACAACATCAAAATATGGTGTGCCGTCCGGCGAACAGGAAACAAGAAATCGCATTCCTCCTAGGAGGCTGCTGCCTGGACGGTTGGTGTCGGACGCTTGTCCAGCACGTCATCGATCAGGCCGAACTCCTTCGCCTCAGCCGGCGAGAAGAACTTGTCCCGCTCCATGGCCCGCTCGATCTCCTCGATCGTGCGGCCGGTGTGGGTGACATACATCTGGTTCAGCCGTGCCCTGGTCGCAAGTATCTCGCGGGCATGGATTTCGATGTCGGTGGCCTGCCCCTGGGCTCCGCCCGAGGGCTGGTGAATCATGATGCGGGAATTGGGCAGCGCGAAACGCTTGCCCTTCTGGCCCGCCATCAGGAGCAGCGAACCCGCCGAGGCGGCCTGCCCGAAAACGAGCGTCGAGATCTGCGGCCTGACATACTGCATGGTGTCGTAGATCGCCATGCCGGACGTGACCACGCCGCCCGGCGAGTTGATGTAGAAGGAGATGTCCTTCGTCGGGTTCTCGGCTTCCAGGTACAGGAGCTGCGCACAGACCAGCCCGGCGACATTGTCCTCGATCGGGCCGTTCAGGAAGACGATGCGCTCCTTGAGCAGCCTCGACCAGATGTCGTAGCCGCGTTCGCCACGCGCCGATTGTTCGACGACCATCGGCACGTAATAGTTATTATAGACCTCAAGCGGATCGCGGTCGCGACTCATCGCGTGCTCCCAATAGTATTGACCTGAAAAGGTGGCAGCGGCGGGCGCCCGGTTCAAGGCGCCCGTTCTGGATCAATTCGTCGCCGCGTCCTGCGCGCTCGCGCCGGCATCGTCGCTTTCTTCCGCCTCGCGGGCTGCCTTCAGCAGTTCCTCCGGCGTAACCGACTTCTCCGTCACCTTGGCGAGCTCGAGGACGAAATCGACCGTCTTCTCCTCGAAGATCGGCGCCCGCAGGCGCTCCTTCAGCTCGGCGTTCTTGCTGTAGAACTCGAGGACCTGACGCTCCTGGCCGGGATAGCGCATGGCTTCGCGCATGACCGCCTGGTTGAGCTCCTCCGGCGTCACCTCGATGTTGTTCGAACGCCCGACGTCGGCCAGCAGCAGGCCGAGGCGGACGCGGCGCTCGGCGATCTCGCGATACTCCTTGCGCATCTTCTCTTCGTCGTCCTCGAACTTCTGGCCGGACTTCCTGGCCTCCTCGACCCGCTGCCAGATGGCGTCGAATTCGCCGTCCACCAGGCCTTCCGGCACCGCGAACTTGTGCGTCTCCGCGAGCTTGTCCAGAAGCTGGCGCTTGACCATCGAGCGCGCCACCTGCGCATAGTCTTGGCCGATCCTCTCGGCGATCGCCTTGCGCATGGCCTCCAGGCTCTCGAAGTTGTTCTTCTTCGCGAGCTCGTCGTCAGCCGGCTTCTCGACGAATTCCAGCACCTCCTTGATGGTGCACTTGAAGACGGCTTCCTTGCCGGCGAGCTCGGCGTTGCCGTAGTCGGCCGGGAAGGTGACCTTGACGTCCACCGTCTTGCCCACCTCGGCGCCGACGAGCTGGTCTTCGAAGCCGGGAATGAACGACCCCGAGCCCAGCTCGAGCACGTAGTCCTGAGCGGCGCCCCCCGGAAACTCCGTGCCGTCCACCGAGCCAACGAAGTCGATCTTCACGGCATCGCCCTTCTGGGCCGGCCGCGGCGGATCGGCCGGCTTCTGCTCGCGGTTCGCCTTGGCAATGCGTCCCAGTGCATCCTCGATTTCCTTTTCGGAAACCTCCGCCTTCAGGCGTTCGAGCTCGATTGTGGAAAAATCGAGCTTGCCGATTTCCGGCAGCACCTCGATCGCAACCTCGAACTCGACGTCCTTGCCCTCCTCGAGCTGCTTGAGATCGACGCGCGGCTGCAGGGCCGGCTTGAGGCCGCGATCCTCGATCGCCTTCGCCGTGCTGGAGTTGACCGCCTGCTCCACGGCCTCTCCGAACAGGGCCTGGCCGTACTGCTTCTTCAGCAGCCCGACGGGCACCTTCCCCGGCCGGAAGCCCGGCATCTGCGCCGTCCGGGCGAGCTCCGCCAGACGCTGGTCGACCTGGGCGGTCAGGTCGCCTGCCGGCACCACGATCTTGAATTGCCGCTTCAGCCCTTCGGCCGACAGTTCCGTAACTTCCATCGTCTCACTTCCATTTCCGTCTGGTGCGGGCGGAGGGACTTGAACCCCCACGCCTTGCGGCACGAGAACCTAAATCTCGCGTGTCTACCAATTCCACCACGCCCGCCCGACTCCAACCCCCGCCGCGTGCGCGGGCCTTCGGGCCATGCCGCAGGGCCGAATCGCGCGCCTCTTAGCCCGGGCACGCAAGGCGGTCAATTCGCCGCGAGCAGCTCCTCCAATGTCCGGGGCATCTGCGCAGCCAAATCCTCGGCAATGAGCCCCGGTCGTCCGAAGCGCAGCGCACAATCGCCGTGGATCCAGGCGGCCGCCGCTGCGGCGGCCAAGGGGCCGAGCCCCTGTGCCAGCAGCCCCGTCGCGATGCCCGCGAGCACGTCGCCCGCACCGGCGGTCGCGAGGTTGGAGGAAGCATGCACGTTGATGACGGCCCGGCCGTCCGGCGCCGCGATCACGGTATCGGGCCCCTTCAGGAGAACCGTCGCCCCGCTGCGGCAAGCAGCTTCCCTCACCCGGGCGACCTTCCCGGCCACCCCCGCGAGATCGGGGAAGAGCCGTCGGAACTCGCCTTCGTGCGGCGTCAGCAGGACGGATCCCCTCACCGCCGTGGCGAAGTTCTCGGCGTTCCGGCCGAGCATGGTGATGGCGTCGGCGTCCAAAACGACGGCGCGTCCCGTCGCCAGCGCCGCAAGCGCGGCAATATGCGTCCGCTCGTCCAGGCCGGCGCCCGGGCCGACCAGCATCGCATTGCGCCGTTCGTCGATCAGCAATCGCGCGAACGCTTCGCCGTCGTCGCATCTCGCGATGAGGTTGCCGGCTTCGGCCGCCTGATAGACCGGAATGGCCGCTTCAGGCGCGGCGATCGTCGCGAGCCCGGCTCCGACGCGCCGTGCCGCCAGCGCCGCCAGACGCGCCGCCCCGGTGGCCAGCGCGCCTCCCAGGATGGTGACGTGGCCCCGGGCATATTTGTGGTCGGCCGGATCGTCGCGGCGCAGATGCCGTCGCCACAGCGCCGGGCCGTTCAGCCAGAGCCTCGGTGCGATCTCCTCCAGAACCTCCTCGGGCGTGCCGATGTCGGCCACGCCGAGCACCCCGCAGCGTCTCAGGCCCTCCAGCGAGTAGTGGCCGGGCTTGGCACGGAAGAAAGTAACGGTCCTGGCGGCATGAGGGGCGCGGCCCAGAATTTCCCCGGTGTCGCCGTGCAGCCCGCTCGGAACGTCCACCGCTACGACGGTGAGCCGGTCCCGATTCATGCGGTCGACGAGCTCGCCGGCCAAGCCCTCGATGGGTCGCGCCAAGCCCGCCCCGAACAGGGCGTCGATCACCAGCGGGCTGCCCTCGAGCAGATCGAGGGAGGCCGGCTCGACCTGTCCTTGCCAGGCACCGCAGGCCCAGGCGGCGTCGCCTCGAAGCGCCGCGCGATCACCGAGCAGACCCAGGCGCACCGGCCATCCCGCCGCCTGCAGATGCCGCGCGGCCACGAAGCCATCGCCGCCGTTGTTTCCCGGGCCGCACAGCACCGCCACCGCCTGTCGCGGATAGCTTTCCATCACGGCTGCGGCCACGGCGCTGCCGGCCTTCTCCATCAACGATGTGCCGGACACGCCGCGCTCCACGGCCGCAGCATCCGCCCTGGCCATCTCCCGGCAGGTCAGGAGCGCGAGTTCGCGGCGAGGGTCGAGGTCACGCGCAAGAAGATCAACGGCCATGACGGGCGAGCGACTGGGGCGGCCGACCGGACTTGAACCGGCGACATCCAGAATCACAATCTGGCGCTCTAACCAACTGAGCTACGGCCGCCACTATGGGTCGCTCCCGCGAAGCGGCGTCTTCCTACGCTCGCGCGGCCAAAGCGTCAAGAAACTGGGGTGGGCGGCAGGAGGCGATCGATCGCCGTCAGCCACACTTCCACGGCCTCCTCCACGGGAAGGCCGCTGTCCTCTCTCATGCGCGCCCAGCATTCGAAATCGATCAGGCTCTCGATCGCGACCAGCGTCTGGCGGCGTTCCGTCTCGGGAAGCGTCGAGAGCTCGGGGCGGTACATGAGCTCGATGCGCTTCAGGATCGCCTGCCGGATCAGGAAGATCCGCGACCGGAGATCGCTCGATTCGCCCTGGTTGACGTTGAGCGAGCGCCAGAGCGGAAGCCATCGTTCGCAGATCCACGCCCGGCCGCCGACATGCTTCTTCAGCCGTGTCTGGCGATCACCGGTGAAATCCTGTTCGGTCGCCTTGGCCGTCCCCTGCAAGAAGGCATAGTCGGTCGCCGCGACGCGAAGCGCATGCAGATCGGAAAAGCGTTCGAAGACCGACCGCACCGAACAACCGGCTCGTTCCGCTATCTGCGCCGCCGTCGGAATCTGCGTGCCCTCCCGCAGCAGAGCCAGATAGGCGTCGAGAATGGCCTGCTTCGTCCGCGCGCTGCGCAGGCGTCGGCCGTCGATTCTTCGAAGGGAGGGACCGGATGCCACGGCGATGGGATTCAATGATCGAAGGTTGCGTTGTGGATCGCCATGCGTATTAGCCGGCACTGCTGCTTACGGCATCATGCGGGGTTCGGTGGCGGCGTCGGCGGAAGGAGACGATCGATCGCCTGGCGCCATACCGCGCTTGCTTCGTCGAAGGAGAGATCGAAATGCTTCCGCATGCGCTCCCAGCTATCGACGTCCGTCAGCGCCTCGAGGACGATGAGGGTCTGTCGACGTTCCAGATCGGAGAGCGTCGACAGCTCCGGGGCGTACATCTGTTCGAGGCGCGCCACGGTTCTTTCCCGCGATATCGTCACGCGGCGCTTGAGTTCCTCGGACTCGTGCTGGTTGACCACCAGCGACCGCCAGAGCGGAAGCCAGCGCTCGCAGGTTCGCGCGCGAACTTCGACTTGCGACCTGATGCGGGTCCGCCGATCGCCATCGCCATCCCGCAGCGGCGCAAGGGCGGCTGCCTGGACCAACGCATAATCGGTCGCGGCGACCTGGAGGGCGCGAATGTCGACGAAGCGTTCGAAGATCGAGCGCACCGAATATCCGGCGCGCTGCGCGATCTCGGCGGCCGTCGGAACGTGCGGGGAATTCTCCTCGGCAAGAGCCAGATACGCTTCGATGATGAGCTGCTTGGTCCGCTCGCTGCGCAGGCGCCTGCCATCGATCCGGAGCGTCCTTCGCTCCGCCGCGCCTCCTGCCGCCTCGGCGTTGTTGGCGGTCATGGGCGCGCCTCCTGCGGTGTCGGTGGAAGCAAGCGATCGATCATGCGTATCCACACCTGACAGGCGTCCTCACGGGACAAGCCGTGCCCTTCCCTCATGCGTGCCCAACTCTCGAAATCGATCAATGCCTCAAGGGCTATCAGGAGATCGCGCCTGTCCAGCGCGGGGAGCGTCCCGAGCTCGGGCGCATACATGAGCTCGATCCTCTGCATGACGGCCTGCCGGAAAATTCCGAGCCGTGTCCTCAACTGCGGCAATCTCGCCTGATTGGCGACCAGCACCCGCCACAGCGGCAGCCAGCCTTCGCAAGTCTCGGCCCGGGTTTCGACATGAGATCGGATGCGGGCCGGCCTCTCACCCTCGGCATCGTGGACGATTGCCTGCGACTTCGCCATGGCGAACGCATAGTCCGCGGTGGCGAGGCTGAGCGATTGCAGGTCGACGAAGCGTTCGAAGATCAGGCGCGTCGAGATGCCGGCCCGGGCTGCGATCTGTGCCGCCGTTGGAATGTCCTGGCATTCGCGCAGCAACGCCAGATAGGCCTCCATGATGAGCTGCTTCGTCCGTTCGCTGCGCCGGCGGCGACCGTCGCTGAGAAGACGTCGTTCGGGGGCCGAGGGCAGATCCATGGCCGTCACGTGGCCGGCGTCGGCGGAAGCAGGCGATCGATGGCACGCATCCACACCGCGCAGGACTCGTCGAAGGACAGTCCGTAGAGTTCGCGCATGCGCGCCCAGCTCTCGATATCGGTGATGGCTTCGAGCGCGATCAGCAGATTGCGGCGCTCCCGCTCCGGCAGCGTGGAGAGTTCCGGTCGATACATGACCTCGATGCGCTCGATGGTCCGCTGGCGTGCGGTGGCGAGCCGGGATTTGAGCTCCGGATCCTGGTCGGCGCTGAAGATCAGGACCCGCCAAAGGGCCACCCCTCGTTCGCAGGTCCCGGCCCGCGTTTCGACATGAGACCTGATGCGCGTCGGCCGGTCGCCATCGACATGGCGGGGGGGCGCCAAGGCCGCTGCCTGGGCGAGCTGATAGTCCGCAGCGGCCACCCTGAGCTTGCTGAGATCCGGGAAGCGCTCGAAGATCGACCGCACGGAATAGCCGGCCCGCTCCGCGATCCGCGCGGCCGTGGGCACGGGCGTAGATGGGTTCTCACGCAGAAGCGCGAGGTACGCCTCGATGATGAGCTGCTTCGTTCGCTCACTTCTCAGGCGACGACCGTCGATGCGAGCAGGCCGGGATGAGGGTGCTGTGGACAATTTGAGGCGATTAAACTGCAAAAATAAATTAGCAATTTAAGTGCAGGAAGCATACCCACACTTCCAGTAACCTTCAATGCAAATTGTAATATTCACCCGCAATCCCCCAAAGAAAGTCGGGTGCGATCGCTGAAAGGTCTCAGGCAGAGGCGTTGAAATGGCGCCGGAGGCGATCGACGGCCAGATCTAACGTCGCCTCGTCCTTGCAGAAGCAAAAGCGGATCAGGTGGCGTGGCGCCAGCGCAGGCTCCTCGTAGAAGGCGCTGACGGGCACGGCGGTAACGCCGGCCTTCACGGTCATGTGGCGGCAGAACTCCTCGTCCGTGGCATTGAAGCCGAGCTGTCGGAAGTCCGCCGTCACGAAATACGTGCCATGGGTCGGCAATACCCCGAAGCCGATTTCCGCCAGGGCGGATGCCAGGCGATCTCGCTTGCGTTGCATGTCGTTGGCCAGGCCCGAGAAATAGTCGTCTCCCAGGCGCAAACCGGTCGCCGCCCCCCATTGCAGATTGGGAGGCGTCGTGAAGGTCATGAACTGGTGTGTCTTGGCGATCGGCTTCATCAGATCCGGCGCCGCCGTCACGTAGCCGACCTTCCAGCCCGTGAGGCTGAAGCTCTTGCCGGCCGATCCGATCCGCACGGAGCGCTCCCGCATGCCGGGCATGGCCATGATCGAAAGATGATGGCGATCGTCGAAGACGATGTGCTCGTAGACCTCGTCACAGACGGCAACGACGTCGTGCTGTCTGCAGAGACCGGCGATGAACTCGAGCTCGGAGCGATCGAACACCTTGGCGCAGGGGTTCATGGGCGTGTTGAACAGGATCAGTTTCGTGCGGGGTGTGAAGGCTGCAGCCAGCGCCTCGCGGGGCAGGTCCCAGGCCGGCGTTTCGAGCCGCACCAGCCGCGGCACGCCCCCTGCCCTGCGGATGATGGGCAGATATGAATCGTAGAGCGGTTCGATCAGGACCACCTCGTCCCCCGGCTCGATCAACCCGAACAGGCAGTCGCCCAAGGCCTCCGTCGCTCCGGAGGTGACCAGAACCTCGGTCTGCCAATCGACATCGATCGCGTGGAAGCGACGCCCATGCTCGGCCACGGCCTGGCGCAGTTCTGGAATGCCCATCATGGGTGGATATTGATTGTGCCCGTTCAGCAGGTACTCGGCCGCCGCCTGCCGCACGACGTCGGGGCCCTTGTCGTCCGGGAAGCCTTGGCCAAGGTTTACCGACTGATGTTCCCGGGCCAGCGCCGACATGACCTCGAAAATCGTCGTCCCGAGGCCGGACATCAATGAATTTGCGGGTTTCATGCTATATTCTCGGATTGACTTATATTTAGTCAGATTTGTGATCAATTATCGATCTGTTTGATCATTCCTTTGCCATCGACCCCATCGGATTTGATCCTGCAGGCGATGTTGGATCTGGCATGGGTCTTGCTTTCCTCACGATGGACGGGCTGCCCCAGCGAGGCAGCGCGATGTCTGCGTGCGGGGGTGCCTCAAGCCAATGAAGAAGATCGAAGCGATCATCAAGCCCTTCAAGCTCGATGAGGTGAAGGACGCGCTCAACCAGATCGGCCTGAAAGGCATCACGGTGCTGGAGGCGAAAGGCTTCGGCCGGCAGAAGGGCCATACGGAGCTCTATCGTGGCGCCGAGTACGTGGTCGACTTCCTGCCGAAGGTGAAGATCGAGCTGATCATCGAGGACGAGATGGTCGAAAAGGCCGTCGAAGCGATTCGTGCTTCGGCGCATACCGGCCGCATCGGCGACGGAAAGATATTCGTGTCGAGCATCGACGACGCAATCCGAATTCGTACTGGCGAGCGCGGAGACGCCGCCGTATGAGACCTGGCCTCTGGGGGCAGAGGACGACTGTGACCACAAGAGAGGGAAGCACGACAAATGGACGCCAAACAGGTACTCGCATTGATGAAGGAGAAGGACGTCAAGTTCGTCGACTTCCGCTTCACCGATCCGCGCGGCAAGTGGCAGCACACCGCCCGCATGGCATCGGCCACGGATGAGGGCACCTTCGACGACGGCGTGATGTTCGACGGCTCCTCGATCGCCGGCTGGAAGGCGATCAACGAGTCCGACATGATCCTGATGCCGGATCCGTCCACGGCCGTCCTCGACCCCTTCGCGGCGCAGACGACGCTGATCGTCAACTGCGACGTGGTGGAGCCGTCGACCGGCCAGCTCTACTCCCGCTGCCCCCGTTCCACCGCCAAGCGTGCCGAATCCTTCCTGAAGTCGTCCGGCGTCGGCGATTCCGCGGTGTTCGGCCCCGAACTCGAATTCTTCGTGTTCGACGACGTGCGTTTCGACGTCCAGATGGGGCACACCTTCTACAAGGTGACCTCGTCCGAATCGCCGTGGAATTCGGGGGCCGAGTACGAAGGCGGCAACATGGCCCACCGTCCGGGCGTCAAAGGGGGCTACTTCCCGGTCCCGCCGGTCGATTCGATGAACGATCTGCGCGCCGAGATGATGTCGGTCTGCACCGACATGGGCCTGGTCATGGAGATCCACCACCATGAGGTGGCGCCGGCGCAGAACGAGCTGGGCTTCCGCTTCGACACCCTGGTCAAGACGGCCGACAACGTGCAGAAGTACAAGTACACCCTGCACAACGTCGCCCACAGCTACGGCAAGACGCTGACCTTCATGCCGAAGCCGATCTATGGCGACAACGGCTCGGGCATGCACACCCACCAGTCGATCTGGAAGGACAACAAGCCGCTGTTCGCGGGCTCGGGCTATGCAGACCTGTCGGAGACGGCGCTGTACTACATCGGCGGCATCATCAAGCACGCCAAGGCGCTCAACGCCTTCTGCAACGCCAGCACCAACTCCTACAAGCGCGTCATTCCGGGCTTCGAGGCACCGGTGCTGCTGGCCTATTCCTCGCGCAACCGCTCGGCCTCGTGCCGCATCCCCTACGCCTCGTCTCCCAAGGGCAAGCGCGTCGAGGTCCGCTTCCCCGATCCGTCGGCCAACCCCTATCTCGCCTTCGCGGCGATGCTGATGGCCGGCATCGACGGCATCCAGAACAAGATCCATCCGGGCGACCCGATGGACAAGAACCTGTACGACCTGCCGCCGGAGGAGCTCTCGAAGGTTCCGACGGTCGCCGGCTCGCTGCGCGAGGCGCTGAATGCGCTGGACGCCGACCGCTCCTTCCTCACCAAGGGCGGCGTGTTTACCGACGACCAGATCGACGCCTACATGGAGCTCAAGTGGGAAGAGGTCTACAACTGGGAACACCAGCCGGCGCCAGTCGAATACAAGATGTACTATTCGATCTGATCTCGTCGATCTTTCGAACCGTGGAAGGGCCTGCGAAAGCAGGCCCTTCTTCTTTGCCGTGATGCATGCAAGTCTCCCGCGCCTTGGAGGAGCGTGATGACGAACTGGATGGATGAGGCGATGAAGGAGTTGCGGCCCTGGATCGGCCGGGTGCGTACCGTCGAGGACGATCTCGGGCTGATGGCTGTACGGCGGGCCGCCGGAGCCTTCGACATGGATCCCGAGGGCTTCGTCCGCGGCACGGAGCTGCCGCCGCACTGGTTCACCCTCTTCTTCGGCGAAACCGTCCGGCAGCGCGACATCGGCCCCGACGGCCATCCGAACAAGGGCATCGTGCTGCCGCCGATCCCCATGCCCCGCCGCATGGGGGCCGGCCGCCGCGTGAAGATCATGGGTACGCTCAAGGCCGGCGTGCCTGCCGTCAAGAAGGCCGAGGTCGCCGACATTGTTCCCAAGAGCGGGCGATCCGGAGACATCTTCGTGCTGACCATGCGCCACACCATCGAGCAGGATGGCCAGCCGGTGGCCGTCGACACCTTCGACGCCATCTACCGGCCGGCCGTGCCACCCGGGCAGAAGACCACGGCGACGGTGCCCCAGCAGGCGCGCACCGACCATGCGTGGAGCGATCGGACCAACCTCACGAACGCGCTGAACTTCCGCTACTCGGCGATCACCTGGAACGCCCACCGCATCCACTACGATGCCGACTACACGCGGACTGAGGAAGGCTACCCTGCCCTCGTCTCGAACGGCGGTCTGTCGATGCATCTCATGGTCGACGCCGCCCTGCGCCATGCCAAGGGCACGCTCGCCGCATACAGCGCCCGCCTCGTCCATCCGCTCTGGATCGGCGATCTGATCGACGTGCGCGGCGAGGAGCAGAAGGAGGGCGGGCTGAAGATCTGGGCCGCCGACAAGAACGGCGTGCTCTGCGGCGAGATGGATCTGGAGTTCAACCGATGAGCGGACCGCTCGACGGCATCCGCGTCGTCGACCTCACGACGGTCGTCGTCGGTCCGATCTGCACGCGCACCCTCGCCGACTATGGCGCCGAGGTGATCAAGGTCGAGGCGCCCGGCGGCGACCTGCTGCGGACCATGGCGCAGGGCAGCCGCCACCCCGGCATGTCCGGCAAGTTCATCAACTTCAACCGCAACAAGCGTTCCGTCGTGCTCGATCTCAAGAAGCCCGACGGGTTGGCCGCGATGCATCGGCTGATCGAACGCGCCGACGTCTTCGTGAGCAACGTCCGGCCCGAAGCGCTCGCCCGCTCGGGCCTCGACTACGGGAGCCTGGCCGCCAAGCATCCCCGCCTGATCCACTGTTCGATTCTCGCGTTCGGTCGCGGCGGCCGCTACTACAACCGCCCGGCCTACGATCCGATCGTCCAGAGCCTCTCCGGCGTCGCCGGCACGCTGGCACGCGCGACCGGCGAGCCTCGCTTCGTGCCCATGGTGATGAGCGACCACACGACCGGCCTGATCGCCGCGCAGTGCATCGGCTTTGCCCTCTACCGCCGCGAGAAGACCGGCAAGGGCGAGGCGATAGACGTTCCCATGCTCGAGAACATGGCTTCCTTCGTCTCGAGCGAGCATATGGGCGCCATGACTTTCGACCCGCCGGTCGGCCCCAGCGGCGACAACCGCCTGCTGACGCCCGACTATCGTCCGCTGCCGACCAGGGACGGCTACATAACGGTCGGTCCCAACACCAATGCCCAGGCCTTCGCCTTCTTCGATGCGATCGGCCGCCCCGAGCTCAAGACCGATCCGCGCTTCGACAGCGCTGCCTCCCGTACCACGAACGCGGCCGCCTACTTCGAGGTCCGCAAGGCCGGCCTCGCCCAGAGGACGACCGACGAGTGGCTGGAGATCTTCGACCGGCTCGACGTTCCGGCAGCGCGCTACAATTCGATCGACGACCTGCTGACCGATCCGCATCTCGACGATGTCGGCTTCTTCCGTCCGGAGGATCATCCCAGCGAGGGCCGTATCCGACGCACGCGGCTTGCCAACACCTTCTCGGGCGGCGAGCGTGAGACGCCGACGCATGCGCCGCGGCTGGGCGAACATACCCGCGCGGTGCTGTCGGAGGCAGGATATGCCGAGGCCGAGATCGACGCGATGTTGTCGGCTGGTGCCGCGGCAGGCTGATCAGAAGGGCTTGTCGCCCGTGATCAGTACGCGCTGCATGATCCGCTGCTCCCCGGCCGGATAGTCGATCACCACCCGGTGCATCGTCGCGCGGTTGTCCCAGATGACGATGTCGCCCACGGACCACGCGTGCCCGAAATGGTGCTCGGGCTTCCGCGCCTCGTCGGCCAGTTCGTCGAGCAGCGCGTCGCTCTCGTCGCGTTCCAATCCGACGATGCGATCGAGACGGTTCGGATTGAGATAGAGCGCCTTGCGGCCGGTCTCAGGGTGGATGCGTACCAGAGGATGCTCGACGTCCGGAGTCTCGGCGATCTCCTCCGGCGTGCGCGGCGATGGGCGATTGCGGGCGCGCGGCGTGTCGTAGCCGTGAATCGCCCGCATGCCGTCGATGCGCCTGCGCGTCACCTCGGGCAGCGCCTGGTAGACCGAATGCATGTTGCAGAACCAGGTAGCACCGCCGCGGCTCGGGATCTCGATGGCGTGCAGCAGGGTCGCCTTGGCGGGGATGGCGAAGTACGAATCGTCCGTATGCCAGTCCTCGGCACGGATGGCCGTCTTGTCAGTGGAGCCGTCCGCCATCAGCGTGCTCACCATGACCGAGACCTCGGGCACGTCGCCGCTACGCTTGTAGCGCAGAAGCTGCGTCTGGGGCACCCCGAAAGCCCGCGCGAAGGACAGCGTCTCCTGCAGTGCCATGCGGTCGCCCGGCACGACGATCAGCAGGTGCTCGGCCAGAGCCCTGTTCAGGAATTCGGCGATCCCGGACTCGCCTGCCCTGCGACGATCGAGGCCTTCGATGCGCGCACCGAGAGGGCCTCCGGAAGGAACGACCTCAGGCATGCGGCACAGCCTAGCGTGAGGAGGTACGGAACATCAATTCGCGCATCCGGAGCCGAAGGCGCTGAATCAGCGCCCGGGCCTTCTGCCAGGCCGGCAGAGCGCGCACGAACGCATAGAGGCGGGCGCGCCACAGGAAGACCCAATCCTCCGCCCGGCAATACCAAGGCATCCTGAGCAAGGTGGGACGCAGGACGTGATAGAGGCGTGCGACCAGCGCCGTGGCCAGCATCTTGCCGGCGATGATGCTCACGAGGGCAAGCCCGTAAAGGTGATGGAACGCGAACCAGACGGCCGAGAGCTTGATCGGAACGACCAGCAGCGACGGCGCCACGAAGGCGACAAGGGCAGCCCATGGCGGCAGGCCGCGCAGCCACGCCTCCAGGCGCGCGACCGGCGGCCACTTCGCCAGCGCGGCCATGGCAAGCCCGAGGTAGCGGAGCAACGTCTCCTCGATGAAGACGATGGCCGCCGCCACGGGCACGAACAGCAGTTCAAGGAAGCGTTTGAGATGGCGTTTCACGATAGTGCCAAATAAAGCTGCGATTCTGGCTTTTGGACGACCACCATGTTCCACCGCCGCACGATTGCCCAGCTCATGGCCGCCGCCGCCCTGGCGCCGGCCGTCTCGTCAGCGCAGGGGCGCCCGCCCCTGTCGCGCATCGCCTTCGGGTCCTGCGCCGACCAGAAGAAGCCGCAGCCCATCTGGGATGCCATATTGGCCTATCGGCCGGAGCTTTTCATCTTCATGGGCGACAATGTCTACGGCGACTTCGACGGTGCCGATGCCGGACCGCTCGAGCAGGCCTATGCCCGGGCCGGGCAGATCAGCGGATACACGCGGCTGCGCAACGGCACCAGCCACCTCGCGGTGTGGGACGACCACGACTATGGTGTGAACGACGGTGGTGCGGACTTTCCCCACAAGGCCATCGCCAAGGACCTCTTCCTGGATTTCTGGAGCGTGCCGGCGGACGACGTCCGGCGCGCCCGGGAAGGCATCTACGATTCCCGCATCATCGGCCCGCCCGGCATGCGGATGCAGGTCATCCTGCTCGATACGCGCTGGTTCCGTTCACCTCTCAAGCCGACCGATCAGCGCGGCGCACCGGGCAAACAGCGCTACCTGCCGGATTCCGATCCCGCAAAGACCATGCTCGGCAAAGCGCAGTGGGCGTGGTTGGCCCGGGAACTGCGCCGGCCGGCCGAGATCCGTCTGATCGTCTCCAGCATCCAGGTCCTCGCCGAAGGCCATGGATGGGAGCGCTGGGGCAACCTCCCTCTGGAACGCCAGAAGCTGTTCGACACCATCCGCGCCAGCGGCGCCAAGGGCGTCGTCTTCCTCTCGGGAGATCGGCACATCGGTGCGCTCTACCGCGAAGCGCCGGCAGATCTCTACCCGTTGTACGAGGCCACCTCGAGCGGCCTCAACATGGTCTATTGGGCCGCCAAGGAGCCGGGGCCGAACCGGCTCGGGGCCCTCTACGCCAACGCGAATTTCGGCGTGGTCGACGTCGACTGGTGGGAACGCAAGCTCACGCTTTCCCTGCGGGACGAGGGCGGCAGCATTCGCCGTTCGACGGTGATCGGCTTCGACGAATTGCATGTCACCTGAACGCGAATCCCTAGTCGAGTCTCGCCCCTGAAGACTTGACCACCTTCGCCCACTTCTCCACGTCCGACTCCAGCAACGCCTGGAATTCGGCCGGCGTCGTCACGAGAGGGGTAGCGCCCTGGGCCTTGAACTGGGCTCGCACTTCCGGCTCGGCCAGGACCTTGCCGACATCGGCGTTGATCTGCGAAACGATCGCCGCAGGCATGCCGGCAGGGGCAAGAAGTCCGAACCACGGGTCGACGTCGAAGCCTGGGGCGCCCGACTCGGCCAGGGTGGGAATATCGGGCGCGGCCGCAGCACGTGCCGCGCTGGTGACGACCAGGGCGCGGACCGAGCCCTGGCTGACGAAGGGAATCGCCGAGGGCAACGTCGGAACTGCCGCCTGGATCTGCCCGCTGACCAGATCGTTCATCGCCGGCGCTATGCCTCGGTACGGAACGTGGACCATCCTGACGCCGAATTGGGAGTTCACCATCTCTCCGATGAGATGGTTGACCGAACCGTTTCCCGAGGATCCGTAGGTGATCTCGCCGGGTTTCTGCCGGACAAGCGCGATGAATTCCTGAAAGCTCCGGGCAGGCACCGAAGGGTGGACGACAATGGCGAACGGCAGCGAAGCCACCGTTGCAACGGGCTGAAAGTCCTTCACCGAATCGAACGGCAACTTCGCATAAAGACTGGGATTGATCGCCTGCGTGCCGGCATAGCTCATCAGGAGCGTGTAACCATCGGCCGGTGATTTCGCGACGTATTCCGTGCCGACAACTCCGCCCGCGCCCGGCTTGTTCTCGACAATGACCGACTGTCCCCAGAGAACACTCAGCCTTTGCGCGATGATCCGCGCCAGCACGTCGGAAGCGCCGCCCGGCGTCTGCGGCACGACGATGCGGACCAGCCGCGTCGGAAATGCCTGGGCGTGCGCCTCTCCCGACGCCGCCGCGCCGAGCGCGACGCCGACGAGGAGCGTGCGGCGCGCGATCATCCTGCCTGTCATGCGATCCTCCCTGATCCTTCGTTCTTTGCCGCCTCAGGCTGCACTCTGCATCGCCTCGGGCCGGAAGCCGTATTCCATGATGGTCACGCGCCAATGGATTCGCGCCTGGTCGGGCGGATGATCGCCTGCCGCGGCATGAATGGACGACCGGTTGTCCCAGATGACGACGTCGCCGGCGCGCCACTTGTGCCGATACTCGGCCTCCGGCTGGATCATGTACGTGAAGAGTTCCTGCAGGAGCTCGTCGCCCTCCTCCGGCCCCAGGCCGACGATGCCGAGGCTGTGGATCGGGTTGACGTAGAGGGCCTTCCGGCCCGTCTCCGGATGGACGCGTGCGATGGGGTGAAAGGCTTCCGGCGGATTGCGGCGATGCTCCTCGTCGAGGAGCTCGTGGCCGATGCGGTTGGCGCCGCCGTATCGAAAGTGGCCGGTCATCCCCTCGATGCGATCCTTCAGCCGCCTGGGAAGGGCGTCGTAGGCCGCGTACATGTTGGCGAACAGCGTGTCGCCGCCATGCGTCGGGATTTCGATGGCATAGAGCTGTGTCGCCTTGGCAGGCGACTTCGCATAGGGAAGGTCGGTATGCCAGGCGTTGCCGCGTTTGTGCACGGCATCGTCGACCTTGCCGTCCTTACGAACGGCATTGGCTCCGAGGAGAGTCACTTCCGGATGGTCGGGATGCCGCGTGGTCCGCGAGAGGTGCGGTTGCACCACGCCGAAGCGACGGCTGTATTGAAGGTACTCCTCGATGCCGAGTCGCTGATCGCGAATGACCACGACATTCCGGTCGAGGTAGGCGCGATAGATCGCCGCGAAATCCTCATCGGTGAGATTCGTGAGATCGACCCCTCGGATCTCTGCACCGATCCGCGGCTTGATCGGAATGACTTCGATCATGGCTTCTTCCCTCCCATCAGTGCGCCGGTCGTGAGCAGCCTGAGCGCTTATTGATCATATTTTCAGATGATGATCCAAACATCATCAATTATGTTGATGATACGGATATGGATGGGTACAGCCGGAACGATGGAATACAGGCAAGTTCGCAGCTTCCTCTGTCTCTATGAGGAAGGCAGCGTTACACGCGCGGCAGCCCGGCTCGGCGTCGTGCAGCCGGCCTTGAGCATGCTGATCGCGAAGCTCGAACGGGAGCTCGGCGTCGTCCTCTTCGAGCGGAGCTCGCGCGGCGTCGTGCCGACCGCCGAGGGCCAGCGCTTCTATGAACTCGCCCTGCCTGTGGCGCGCGGCTTCGAGAATGTCCGGCGGCAGATGATCGACATGGGCGGCACCGCGTCGGGGGCCGTGCGCGTCGGCATCGTTCCCTCGCTGATGCCGACCGTCGTCCCCGCCGCGCTTCAGAAATACTGCGAACTGCTGCCCGACGTTTCCGTGATGGTCGTCGAGGGCTATAGCTCCGTGCTCGTCTCGAAAGTCGATTCGGGAGAGCTCGATTTCGCGATCGTGAACGACCCCGCCCAGCCCGGTGCTCTGGCCGTCGAGCATCTCATAAGCGAGGAATTGGTGCTCCTGACCAGCCGTGCATCCGGTCTTGTCGCGCCCGGCACACTCGATTGCGTGGCGCTGCAACGCTTGCCGATGATCATGCCGACCGCCGGCCAAGGGCGGCTGCGCATTCCCGTCGAACCGGGATCCCGCCGGCGCGGCGCCTCGGTGCGGCCACGCCTCGAGATGGACGCGATCGCACCGACACTGGAACTCGTGAAGTCGGGCAGATGGGCGACGATCCTGCCGCTCGTGGCTATTGTTCCCGAGTTGACCGGCACTGCCCTCCAGGTCAACCGGCTCCGGCGTCCAGCGATCACGCGTGAGCTTGTGCTTCTTCACCATCCCCGCAGGCCGCCAAGCCTGGCGGCGAAGAAGCTCCAGGAGACGGTCGCCCACGCGCTGGAGAGTGCCCTGTCCCAGGCGACCAGGATGCTGGACTTTCCGACAAAGAAGAACGGGGCCGCCCGGCGGCGGCCCCGTCACTGACATAGCGTTTCTTACTGCGGCTTGACGCCCGCTGCTTGAACCGCGGGAACCCACTTGTCGATCGAGGCCTTGAGCTGTTTGCCCAATGCCTCCGGCGACATCTCGTCCGCACCGGGGAGATCGACGGCCAGTTCGGTCAGCCGCACCCTCACCTTCTCGTCCGACAGCGCCGTCCTCAACGCCTGGTTCAGCTTCGCGATGGCGTCCTTGGGCGTGCCCTTGGGCGCGAAGAAGCCGTTCCAGATCGTGACCTCGTATCCCTTGAGACCGGATTCGTCGATGGTCGGCACGTCGGGAAGCTGCGGCAAGCGCTTGAGTGTGGACACGCCAAGGGCCTTGATGTTGCCGCTCTTGATCTGCGGCAGCACGTTCACGGCCTGATCGACCATGTAGTCGAACTGGCCGGAGACCAGGTCGTTCAGGGCCGGCCCGGTGCCCTTGTAAGGAATCTCCAGCACGTCGACCTTCATCATGCTGTTCAGCATGAGGCCGCCCAGATGCGAAGCGGCGCCGATACCGGCCATGCCGTACTGCGCCTTCTTCTCGTTGGCCTTCACGTAGGCAACGAATTCCTGGAAGTTCTTGGCCGGCAGGTCCTTCCTCGTGACCAGCACCATGGGATTGGTGCCGCCCAGGCCCACGGGCTCGAAGTCCTTCTGGCTGTCGTAGGGCAGCGACTTGTAGAGGGCGATGTTGACGGCCAGGGTGCCCATGTGGGCGAAGGCCAGGGTGTAGCCGTCCGGCGCAGCCTTGGCGGCCTTGTTGACGCCGATCGTGCCGCCGGCGCCGCCGACATTCTCCACGATCATCTGCTGCCCCAGCACCTCGCTCATGCGCTGGCAGAGGATGCGGGCGAGCGCGTCGGTCGGGCCACCGGCCGCGAACGGAACGATCACCGTTATGGGCTTGCTAGGATAGGCTTGCGCCCGGACGCCAAGCGGCATTGCCGTCACGCCCGCCGCCGCTGCGGCGGTCAACAAACTACGTCTTTTCATGGGTGTTTCCTGCGAACAATAACTGCGGCGGCGCAGCTACACCGTCTTCACGAGTTCCGCAATGGCCGCGCCGACCGTCTTCGTGTCGCCGTTGCCGCCCAGATCCTTGGTGCGAGGCCCTCCTTCGACCAGGGACGCCGCGATCGCCCGCTCGATCGCTTCCGCCGCCTCCGGATAGCCGAGGTGCCGGACCATCATGGCGCCCGACCAGATCTGGCCGATCGGGTTGGCGATCCACTTGCCGGCGATGTCCGGCGCCGAGCCATGCACGGGCTCGAACATCGACGGGAACTTGCGTTCCGGGTTGATGTTTCCAGACGGCGCAACGCCGATCGAGCCGGTCAGGGCCGGTCCCAGGTCGGACAGGATATCGCCGAACAGGTTCGAGCCGACCACGACATCGAACCAGTCCGGATTGCGCACGAAATGCGCTGTCAGGATGTCGATATGGTACTGGTCCGCCTTGATGTCGGGGTAGTTCTTCCTCATCTCGGCGAAGCGCTCGTCCCAGAACGGCATGGTGTGGATGATGCCGTTGGACTTGGTGGCCGAGGTCACGTGCTTCTTCTTCGTCCCGCGCGCGAATTCGAAGGCGAACTTCAGCACGCGATCGACACCCTTGCGCGTGAAGATGGCCTCCTGGATAGCGAATTCCTGGTCGGTGCCCTGGAACATGCGGCCACCGATCTGGCTATACTCGCCCTCGGTGTTCTCGCGGACCACCCAGAAGTCGATCTCGCCCGGCTTGCGGTTGGCCAGCGGCGACGGAACGCCTTCGAACAGCCGCACCGGCCGCAGGTTGACGTACTCGTCGAAGTCCCGACGGATGGGAATGAGAAGGCCCCAGAGGGAAACGTGGTCGGGCACGCCCGGCCAGCCGACGGCGCCGAGAAAGATGCTCTCGAAGGCCTTGAGCTGCTCCATGCCGTCCTCCGGCATCATCTTGCCGGTCTTGAGGAGCCGGTCGCACGACCAGTCGAATTCCGTGAAGTCGAGTTCGAAGTTGAAGCGTCGCGCCGCGGCCTCGAGCACACGCACGCCTTCCGGAAGAACTTCTTTCCCGATTCCGTCTCCCGGAATGAGAGCGATCTTGTGCCTGGCCATCCATTTCCTCCTGCAACCGTTCAGGACGTATACTGGACGCCGTTTAGGGAGCAAACCATGACCTATGATCTGAAGATCACGGGCGGCACCATCGTCGACGGCACCGGGAAAGCCGGTTTCGCCGGAGACCTCGCCATCAAGGACGGCAAGGTCGTCGCCTTGGGCAAGGCCGAGGGTGGGGCTGTCGATACGATCGATGCCGCCGGCCAGGTGGTCTGCCCGGGATTCGTCGATGTGCACACGCACTATGATGCGCAGATCCTGTGGGACCGCATGCTCAGCATCTCGCCATGGCATGGCGTGACCACCACGGTGATTGGCAATTGCGGCTTCGGCGTCGCACCGACGCGAGCGGCGCACCGCAGGCTCATTCTCCAGACGCTGGAGAAGGTCGAAGGCATGAGCCTCGATGCCCTGCAGGCAGGCCTGGGCGACGACTGGCCGTTCGAGACCTTCCCCCAATACCTCGATACGCTTGAGAAGAGCGGCTCGGCGATCAACATCGCGGCATTGTTCGGACATACCCCATTGCGCCTCTACGTCATGGGCGAGGAATCGACCGAACGCGCCGCGACGCCCGACGAGGTCTCTGCCATGAAGAAGCTGGTGCGCGAGGCCATGGAGGCCGGCGCCATCGGCTTCGGCACCTCCGTTTCGGTCAGCCACAACGGCTATGCCGGCAAGCCCGTGCCCAGCCGTCAGGCGACCGTCGAGGAGATGGACGCCATGGTGTCGGTCCTCGGTGACCTGAAGCGCGGGCTGATGCAGATCACCATCGGTCGCGACTTCTCGACCCGGCACATGGCCGAGGTCAGCCGCAAATACGGCGTGCCGGTGACCTGGACCGCCCTGCTCTCCTACCTCTATGGACCAGGCGGCCACCGCAAGCAGCTCGACCTCGCGGCAGAACAGCGCAAGGCGGGCGCCATCGTCATTCCGCAGGTGAGCTGCCGGCCGCTCAACTTCGAGTTCACCTTCGCCGAGCCGTTCATCTTCGACGTGATGAAATTCATGAACGAGCTTGCCGCTGCCGACGCCAAGGCGCCAGGCACGCGCCGGCGGGCCTATGCCGATCCGGCCTGGCGCGAGAAGCTGCGTAGCGAGGTCACCCCGCTGTTCCGGAACTGGTGGGAGCGCGTGGTGATCGCCTGGGCCCCCTCCGCCCGCGAGCTCGAGGAGATGCCGCTGACCACCGCCGCAGCGAAGCTCGACAAGGACCCGGTCGACCTGGCGCTCGATCTGGCACTCGCCGACGATCTGCAGGCGCGTTTCCGCATGGCCGTCATGAACTTCGACGAGAAGGAAGTGGCCGAGCTGATCACCGATCCTAACACCATCATCGCCCTCTCGGATGCCGGCGCACACGCCAGCCAGCTCTGCGATGCCTGCTACTCGACGCACCTGCTCGGCCACTGGGTGCGCGAACGCAAGACCTTCACCCTCGAACAGGCTGTTCACAACCTGACCCAGCGGCCGGCCGAGATGTTCGGCATCACCGATCGCGGCGTGCTGGCCGAAGGCCGGCCGGCCGACGTCGTCGTATTCGACCCGAAGACGGTCGGTCCCGGCCCGCTGAAACGTGTCCACGACCTGCCCGCCGGCGCCGACCGGCTGGTGTCGGAGGCAAGCGGTATTGCGGCCGTCATCGTCAACGGAAAGCTGATTCGCCGGGGCGGCAAGGATGCCATCCCGGTCAATGGCAGGCTGCCCGGTCGCCTGCTGCGCCACGGTCGAGCGGCTTAGAGATCAACCCCGAGGAGATCATGATCCACGTCATCGCCATCATCACGGCCAAGCCCGGCAAGCGCGACGAAGTCCTCCAGCACTTCAAGGCCAACGTTCCTGCCGTCCATGCCGAGAAAGGCTGCATCGAGTACGGCGCCACGGTCGATACCGACGGCGGGCCGTTCGCCAAGTTCGGTCCGGACAGCTTCGTCGTCATCGAGAAGTGGGAAAGCATGGACCATCTCAAGGCCCATGCCGCTTCGGAACACATGAAGGCCTACGGCGCCAAGACCAAGGATCTCCTGGCCAATCGCGCCGTCCACGTCCTGCAGAACGCTTGATAACGGACGAGGAGATCGCAGCCTACGAACGCGACGGCGTCGTCTGCCTGCGCGGGTCGTTCGATCATGCCTGGGTCGAACGCCTTCGCGCCGCCGTCGAGCGCGATCTCGCCTGCCCTGGGCCGCATGCCACGAATTTCGCCGAAGGCAGCACCATGGGCCGCTTCTTCGGCGACATGTACATGTGGCGGCGTGACGAGGCGTTCAGGGCAGCGGCGCTCGAATCCCCTGCCGCATCGATCGCGGCCCGGCTGATGGGTTCACCCTTTGCGGACTTCTTCTACGACCAGCTGTTCGTGAAGGAACCCGGCACAGCCCACCCCACGCCGTGGCACCAGGATCAACCCTACTGGCCGGTGAAGGGCTGGCAGGTGACGTCGGTATGGATCGCCCTCGATACGATCGATCGCAGCAACGGCGCCGTCGAGTTCATCGCGGGATCGCACAACTGGGGCGTGAGCTATCGCCCCACGCCCTTCCGCAAGGGCCATGAGATCAAGTTCAGCGACAGCAGTCTGGCCGCCATTCCCGACATCGATGGCAATCGGGCGCAATACGACGTCCGGTGGTGGAAGATGGAACCGGGCGACTGCCTCGTCTTTCACGCAATGATCGTCCACGGCGCGCCGGGCAACGATACGCCGGGTACCCGCCGACGTGGCCTGTCGCTCCGCTATACCGGAGAGGATGCCCGCTACGATCCGCGTCCGGGCACGTTCCAGTTTCCCTACACGCCTGACCTGCGGCCGGGGGCGCCCATGACCTGCCCTCTCTTCCCGAGAGCCTGGGGGAGCGACGCTAAGCCGGCTCCTTGAGAAGGCCGTTCACCAGGATATCGAGCATGCCCTTGATCAGCAGCTCGCGGTCCGACCACGGGAAGTCCGGCTTCAGGATGAGAGCCGTGACCAGGCCGTGGATGCCCATCCAGCACAGCTCGGCACAGGTGTCGGGCGGGTACTTCAGCTTCGTGCCGGATGCCTGGAGTTCGGTCAGGATCGCCACCAGCCGCTGAAAGACGATCGCGCCGCCGACGCCTGGCCGATTGGGATCGTCGATGGGCGCGCGATGCCCGGTCTTCCGGACGGCCTCGGGGATGTTGCCGCCGAGGAAGATCAGCCTGTACTCGCCGGGGTGCGACAGCCCGAAGTGCGCATAGGCCTCGCCGAAGCGGCGTACGCGCTCGAGGCGATCGTCGATATTGGTCTCGATGGCCCGGATGTCGTCCAGCAGATGGCCGAACGTCTGGTCGCACAGCGCGAGCAGCAGCTCTTCCTTGTCCTTGAAGTAGAGGTAGAGGGCGGGCGCCGAGATGCCGACACGGTCGGCGATCTTGCGAATGGTCGCGGAATCGTAGCCTTCCTCCAGGAACAGCTCCTTGGCGGCCTGCAGGATCTCGTCCCGGCGCGTATGGCCCTCGCCGCGCCGTTTGCGGCCACCCGGGGGGGCTGTCGACATTTCCACCAAAATCGCTCTCCTCCCCTTGACACTTAACTGAACGCCGATAAGTTATCAACGTTCAGTTAACGATGTTCAGTTATTCGCAAACATCGTAGCCCTTGAAAGGTCGGTTCGCCATGCGTGTCCGGTACGCCGAGCTGCTCGATAAGGTTCCTTTCAAAGCCGTAGCGGTCCTATTGAGCGCCGGTATCGTCGCCGGCACAGGGTTCGCGATATTCGCGTGGACGGCCAACGCGTCGCGGCCGACGCCGGACGAGCCCCTGATCCGTCCGGCCCGTGTCGCGGAAGTGGCCTACCAGGCGAACCGGCGATCGCTGGTCCTTGCCGGCACCGTGGTGCCCCGGATCGAGAGCACCCTCGGCTTTCGCGTCGCCGGCAAGATCGTCGCCCGGTCCGTCGATGTCGGCACGACGGTCAAGCCCGGTGATCTGATCGCGCAGCTTGATCCCGCCGACTATCGCTTGGCGGTCGACAATGCCCGTGCCGCCCTCGCCTCCGCCGAAGCCGACCACACGCGCGCCAAGGCGGATCATGACCGCTACCTCAATCTGCGCGGCAGCACCGCCTTCGTGCCCCAGACCCTCGACCAGCGCCAGTCGCTCGCCGCAACGGCCTTCGCCAGGGTCGAACAGGCCCGCAGCCAGCTCGCCTCGGCCGAGAACAATCTCGCTTACACGGAGCTGCGGGCCGATTCGCCCGGCGTGGTGACTGCCGTCCTGGCGGAGGTCGGCCAGGTCATGGCCCAGGGTCAGGGTGTCGTGAAGGTCGCTCGCACCGACGAGCTCGAAATCCTGGTCGGCGTCCCCGAGCATCGGCTGAAGGCAGTCCGTACGTCCCGCAACGCTCATTTCGAGCTCTGGTCGGATCCCGGCAAGCGATACGTTGCGCGCCTGCGCGAACTGTCGCCCAGTGCAGACCCGGCGACCCGGACCTATCCGGCGCGCTTCACCGTCGTCGACCCGCCGGAGTTCATCGGGCTCGGGATGACGGCCACGCTCACGCTCGACAGGCCCGACGGACCGCCCGTGGCAGAAGTGCCGATGTCGGCGATCTTCCAGCGCGGGACACATCCGGCCGTCTGGGTGGTCGACCGTCAGGCCGGGACCGTCTCCCTGCGGCCGGTCGTCATCGCACGCTGGCGCGACGACACGGCGGCCATCGCCTCCGGCGTCAAGGACGGCGAATGGATCGCGACTGCAGGCGTGCACAAGCTCGAGGCCGGCCAGAAGGTGAAGCCGATGCTTCAGCAGGTCCAGGCGGCCCGCTAGCCGGCGCCCGAACGTCAGCCACCAGCATCGGCGGAGAGGCCCATGACCACGCGCACCAACCTGTCGGCGCTGGCGCTGAAGTACAGTACGCTCACCGTGTTCTTCATGCTCGCGCTGGTCGCGGCCGGGATCTACGCCTTCTTCAGCCTCGGCCGTGCGGAGGACCCGCCCTTCACGATCAAGCAGATGGTCGTATCGGCGGCATGGCCCGGCGCAACGGCGCGCGAGGTCGAGCAGCAGGTCACCGACAAGATCGAGACCAAGCTGCAGGAACTGCCCCACTTCTACAACGTCACGAGCTATACCAAGCCCGGCGAGACCGTGATCTACGTCTCGCTGCGCGACGACACCCCGCCGGCCAAGGTGCCCGACCTCTGGTACCAGGTGCGCAAGAAGATCGGCGACATCAAAGGATCCCTGCCGCAGGGGGTGGCCGGTCCGTTCTTCAATGACGAATACGGCGACACCTACAGCCTGATCTGGGCATTCGAGGGCGATGGCTTCGCGCCGGCCGAGATGAAGGAGATCGTCAAGGCGGTCCGCCAGCGCCTGCTGCGCGTGCCGGAGGTGACCAAGGTCGATCTCCTCGGCCTGCAGGACGAGAAGATCTACATCGAGTTCAGCCACGCCCGGCTCGCCATGCTGGGCATTCCCGTCGACCAGATCCTCGAGGTGGTCCGCCGGCAGAATGCCATAGCCGCCGCCGGCACGGTGGAGACCAAGGGCGAGCGCGTGGCCATCCGGGTCGACGGGGCGCCGGCCACCGCGGAAGACCTCGCCAACCTCCCCTTCAGCGCGAACGGCCGCAACCTGACGCTGGCGGACGTCGCCGGGATCCGGCGCGGCTACCAGGACCCGCGCCGGATCGAGATGCGCTTCAACGGCAAGCCGGTCATCGGCCTCGGCGTCGTCATGGCGGCGGGCGGCAACGTCCAGACCCTCGGCAAGGCGCTCGACCAGGCCATGGCGGAGGTCGAGGAGGATCTCCCGATCGGCATCACCGTGCATCGGGTCGCCAATCAGCCGGAGGTCGTCGAGAAGTCTTTCGACGAGTTCATCTCGGCGCTGGTCGAGGCGCTCGCCATCGTGCTGGTCGTGTCGTTCATCAGCCTTGGCGTGCGGACCGGCGTGATCGTGGCGCTGTCGGTGCCCCTGGTGCTCGCCATCACCTTCGTCGGCATGCTGATGCTGGGCATCGACTTCCAGCGCATCTCCCTCGGTGCCCTGATCATCGCGCTGGGCCTGCTCGTCGACGACGCGATCATCGCCGTCGAGATGATGATGGTGAAGCTGGAACAGGGAGCGAGCCGGCTGGAAGCCGCGACCTACGCCTACACCTCGACCGCCTTCCCCATGCTGACCGGCACGCTGGTGACCGCCGTCGGATTCGTCCCGGTGGGATTCGCCCGGTCGAGCGCCGGCGAATACACCAACTCGATCTTCTGGGTGGTCGCCTTGTCACTGATCATCTCGTGGTTCGTGGCGGTCCTGTTCACGCCATGGATGGGCTACCATCTCCTGCCGACCCCCAAGGTCCACCATCACGATCCCTATGGCGGCCGGCTCTACGGCGCCTTCCGCCGCCTCGTCGTCTGGTGCGTCACCTGGCGCAAGACCACCATCGCCATCACCGTGCTGGCCTTCGTCGGCGCCATGGCGGCCTTCACGCTGGTGCAGAAGCAGTTCTTCCCGACCGCCAACAGGCCCGAGTTGATCGTGGACCTCAAGCTGGCCCAGGGGGCGTCCTGGGAGGCCACCAACAAGGAGGTCGAGAAGCTGGAGGCCTGGCTGGGCCGCAACCAGGATATCGCCCACTACACGGCCTATGTCGGCGCGGGCAGCCCCCGCTTCTACCTGCCGACCGTGCCGGAGCTGTCCAATGCCAACTTCGGTCAGGTCATCGTCATGACCAAGGACCTGCAGGCGCGCGAGCGGGTGTTCGCCGAACTGGACCGCCTGTTCGCGACGGACTTCGAAGCCGTCCGCGCCCGCGTCCAGCGCCT
>Ga0182792_1000529_pt1 | contig 35142 bp, 34 predicted proteins | sample Passage237B_FD_130497 | JGI IMG/M metagenome (GOLD analysis project Ga0182792, IMG submission 130497) | Cellulose adapted compost microbial communities from Newby Island Compost Facility, Milpitas, CA, USA - Passage2 37B (version 2) (version 2) ...
CCGGGCACCAGCGCCTCGTCAGCCGCCTTGGGGTGGTCGCCGAGGCGACGGGCCCGGCTGTGGCGCCGGGCCCCGCCGTCCTCGACCTGCCGACAGGCGCGGGCAAGACGGCCGCGCTCGACATCGCCGTCTTTCATCTGGCGCTCGAAGCGTCCAAGGGACGCGCGAGACGGGCGCCCATGCGAATCGCCTTGGTCGTCGACCGGCGACTGATCGTGGACGATGCCCACGAACGCGCGAAGAAACTCGCCGATACGCTGCGCGCCGCGCTCGATCCTGCAGCAGCGGCCAACCCCGTCACGGTCAAGGTCGCCCGAGCGCTCGCCGCCCTGGCGGGGCAGGATCAGCCACCGCTGGCCGCGCGGCGCCTGCGTGGTGGCGCTCCGCTCGAAGACGATTGGGCTCGCACGCCCTGCCAGCCGACGATCCTGTGCTCCACGGTCGATCAGGTCGGATCGCGGCTTCTGTTCCGCGGCTACGGCATCTCCGACCGGATGAAGCCGATCCATGCCGGCCTGTTGGGATCGGACTGCCTGATATTGCTCGACGAGGCGCATCTGTCCGGACCGTTCCGGCAGACGCTGACAGCCATCAGGACGCTGCGCGAGCCGGACGATGCGCCCTTCGGCTTCGTGTCCCTGAGCGCGACGCCGGGGACCGACGACGACCACCCGTTCGGATTGGACGAACAGGATCGAGCCCATCCGGCACTGGCCCGACGCACCGCCGCATCCAAGCCGGCCCGCCTGATCGAGATGGCTTCGAAGCAAGGCGTCGATGCGGAGACATCCCGAGCCGGGCATGTGGCGTCCACAACGTTGGGTATACTGGAGGACCTGACGGCGCGTGCGATGGGCCATCCCGCCGTCGGTGTCGTGCTCAACCGCGTGACGCGGGCGCGCATGGTTTTCGAGAGGCTGCGCCGAGAGGCGAAGGATTGCGACATGCTCCTTCTCATCGGCCCCTCCCGCCCGATCGAACGCGACGCAGCCGCGGCAGAACGACTGGCAGCAATCCGGACGGGTGCGGTCAAGGCACGCGGCATGCTGTCGAGGCCGCTCATCGTCGTCGCGACTCAGACCATTGAAGCCGGAGTCGATCTGGACTTCGACGGCCTGGTGACGGAGGCCGCTTCGTTCGATGCCCTGCGGCAGCGCTTCGGGCGGCTCAATCGCGCTGGCCGGCCGATCGCGCCGCAGGCGGCGATCCTCGCTCACAAGAGCGAGATCGGCGCAAAGGCCGAAGACGTCATCTATGGCGATCGACTTGCGAAGACATGGGCCGCCCTTCGGGATCTGGCGGTCGACGGCGTCGTCGACTTCGGCATCGACGCGTTGAAGGACCGGATATCGGCAGCCGAGGCGCGGGCACTCGCGATGCGGCCTGCCGACGCGCCCATCCTGATGCCGGCCTATGCCGAGCTGTGGTCGCAGACCTCGCCCATCCCCTCTGCCGATCCCGACGTCGCTCTTTTCCTGCATGGTCCGGATCTGTCGCCAGCGAACGTGCAGATCGTCTGGCGTGCCGACATCGCCGAGCGCGATCTCCTCGCCGACGACGGGAGCATCGTCGAACGGCTCCGGGCCATGCCGCCCCGTGCCAGCGAGTCCGTGCAGGTGTCGCTGTGGGCGGCCCGGAAGTGGCTCGACGACACCGATCGGCGGCAGATGGACCTGTCCGATTCGATGGAGCACGAGGCCGAGCCCACCGAGGCGCGCGCGGGGGGAAGGCTCGCCTTCCGATGGGCTGGCGAGGATGGCACAACGACAGGTGCGATACGGGGCAATGCCCTGCGCGATGGCGATCTGATCGTCGTGCCCTCGGCCTATGGCGGATGCGACGCGTGGGGCTGGAAGCCGGACTCCGACGACGCGACTTTCGATATCGCCGAGCAGGCTCAATGGCCGTTCCGGTCGACGCGCTACGCCGTCCGGATCACTCCCGAACTGATCGGCCAGAACCTGCTACGAGAGAATCCGAACCTGGCGGAGACCAGCGACGATGGTCTCGACGACATCGCCGCCGATTTGTCCGCACTGCTGGCAGAATATGGCGGCGCGCGTCCGCCGCGGCTGCTGGATGCGGTCCTGGCGCTCCGTCGTCTTCCGGAGACAATGAAGAAGGGGCTGCAGGCCTTCTCGGATCGCAGGGGACGCCTGGAGGCGACGTATCCTTACGGAAACGACCAGCAGGGCCGGCCGCGCGGGATCGTCTTCGTGGCCCCGGCGGGATTGGACGCATCGGCCGGAGAAGACCTGTCAGCGCGGCCCGCCACCGAAACCGAAGAGGGCAGCTCCACTGCCTCGCAGCCGATTGCCCTGGCCGCGCATTCGAACGACGTCCGCGACTGGGCGCACCTGTTCACCCACGCCCTGGGCCTGCAAGACAAGATCGACGACGACGTCACGCTCGCCGCTTTCCTGCACGACGCCGGCAAGGCCGATCCCCGCTTCCAGGCCTACCTCGCCGGCGGCGATCCCTATGGACCGGACATCGACCAGGTGCTGGCGAAGACCGGCAATCGACGCCTGGGCAGAGATGCCTGGAGGAAAGCCGGGCTGCCTGACAAGTGGCGGCACGAAGCCCTGTCGGTCCGCCTCGCCCTGCTTCATCCAGGATTGGACGAGGCGCATGATCCGGAACTTGTCCTGTGGCTGATCGGAACCCACCACGGCTTTGGCCGGCCGCTGTTTCCCCACAGCGATCCCGAAGACGCCGAGCCGAGAACGGACCTCACGCGGGCAGCCTTCGGGATCGATCGCATCCTGGAACCCACGCCCGGACCGCAGTCGTTCGCTTTCGATTTTCGTGGGCAGGACTGGCCGCAATTGTTCGAGCAGCTCAGGCGACGCTACGGTCTCTGGGGACTCGCCCGCCTGGAAGCCCTGCTGCGGCTGGCCGACCATCGCGCTTCGGAAACCGGCCGTGGTCCCGACGGCGTTTCGATCGAGCAGGCCGCCGATGACTGATCCGAGCCGCCGTCACCGCCTGACGGGTCTCGAGGCGGACAATCTTCTCGCCTTCCTGGCGCTGCTGGGCACGCTGCGCTGCCTGGAAGCCGCACGCCCCGAATGGAAGCCGCGAGCAACCTGGACTCCCGAGGAGCCGCCGCTTCGGCCGACATTGATCCTGTCGGAAGCACAGACGCAGGCGGCAATCTGCCAGGCGGTTGCCGATGGCGCGGCGCTGCTGGCGAAAGACTACAGTTTCCCTGACGGCAATGGCTCCGCCCAGAAGGACCTCAACTACAGCCCGCACACGGCGCGCTCCCTTCTGAGCAACGCCGCTTCCGACCAGCATGCTCGACGCGCCGAGCTCTGGAGCGCGCTCATGTGCGACGCTGCGTACAAGGAAGACAAGATCGAAGCCACGCCGCTCTGCCTGCTGTTCGGCCAGGGGCACCAGCATTTCCTCGACCGACTATCGAACGTTCCGCGCCTTGATGCGCCGCCGCCACGCGGCCGCGGCAAGAAGGCGACCCCGGTCGGCGCGGACGACACGATACGCGAGGCACTGTTCGAGCCTTGGGAGAGGCGGGATCCGACGCCGTCGTTCCGATGGGACCCCGCCGAAGATGTACGTTATGCGTTACGCGCGGACGACCCATCCGGCGACAAGTCGACGACCCAGCATGGCGCCAACCGACTGGCGGCCCTCGGCCTGCCAGCCCTCACGGTGGTCCCTCATCAGCGCGGCGACCGTGTCCGCCTGCGCGTGCTTGGAGGCGTTTTCGAGCGCAACGAGTTCATCTTTTCCTGGCCGATCTGGACGGCGCCGATATCTCTTACCGGCATACGCGCCCTGCTTGGCCACCCCGACCTCGGCCACAATTCGTCAGCCCTCGCCTACCTCGGCGTCGTCGAAGTCCGCCAGGCGCGTCGCATAAGCGTCGGCAAGTTCATGAACTTCACGCGCGCCGCTCCAAGTCGCCCTGTCTAGCCATCCTCGGAATCCAGAGGATGAGCCTTGCGACCGCCTCGCGCGACGTGGGTTGCGTCCCGGTCCGACTCCGCCAGACGTCCCGCCAGCTCGACGCATCGGTCGACAAGCTCACGAGCGCCCTGGTGCAGCTCGACGCTGTTTCGGACCTCGGCAACGTGATTCTCCATGTCCTCCGCCGACCAGCCGCGACTATGGGCAATGAAGGGAAACGGCGGAAAGGAGAAGCCGAGCTCTCCGAAGAACATCATCATCTGGCCGACGACCGACTGAACATTGTCCTGCCCGCCGATCACGATGAAGCCGGCGACCTTGTTGCGGATGAGCACACGATCGTGGATCGTGATCTGGTTCTGCACGCAATTCAGCCGCTCCGTCATCTTGACGTAGAGCGAACTGGGGCCGCCCCACCGGATGGGCGTGGCGATCAAGACGATGTCGGCCCAGAAAACCAGCGCCTCATAGACCGCGTCGAGCTGATCGGTGGCGTCCATCTGCGTGATCGTACAGGGCCACGTGCAGGCATGGGCACTCTTGGAATAGTAGCCTTCGCACGCGCGGAAGCGAAGATCGTTGAGACGGATCAGACGTGTTTCCATTCCAGCTTCCTCGGCGTGGCCCAGCGCAGTCTGAAGCATGCCTTCCGAGGTGGAATAGCGCGGGAACTCGCGGTTCATGGCCGTCGTGGAGATTCCAGCCACCCGGAGCGGACCCGGCTCGCGCACGATGGTCCGGCTCAACGGGTGCCTGGCATGCCGTGCCTGGATCCGCGGCGTAGCGGGGGTCATATCGATGTAGAGATCTCCGCCCTGGATGCGCAACGCGTGGCTCGGCACCGCGGCTGCAATTCCCGGCCGCGCCTGCCCGGTCAGGCGATGAAACATCCAGTTGTGCCAAGGACAGACGATATAGTCGTCCTTCAGCGATCCTCGCCCGAGAGGTCCGCCGGCATGATTGCAGAGGCCGGAGACGGCGCCGAACGCGCCGTCGCGGTAGGAAAGAGCGATGTGGGCACGGTCGACTTCGAGCTGCTGAAGAGCGCATTTCTTCAGGTCTTCGACGGCTCCCAGCCGTTGCCAGTCCTCCTTGGGTTGGTTCGCCATCTCTTCTCCTTCCCCGATGCAAGCAACCGAAGCCTGCGCCCGCCCAAATGGGCGGCCGCGTCGTCGTCATGCCTCCCGTGAATTCAGCAACGCCTTGGCCTTGACCAGATCAGGGGCGCCGAATCCCTCCGTCATTGATCCGTAAGCGACCACCAGGATCTCCTGTGCTTCCTTTGCTTCTCCATTCCGGACAAGCAACTCTGCCAGCACGCCGCTCGCCCGCAAGCGAAACAGTCCGGCCTCCTGGTGCATCGCGACACCGATCGCCTCCCGAAGGTGCGCGCCCGCCAGCCGAATATAGGGCCGGGCCAGATCGTCGCGCCGTCTTTCGAGAAGGATATGCGCCGGATCGAGCAGAAGCCAGTCCAGGGAAAAATCTCCGGCACTGCGGCGCCAGAGATTCCCCCCCCCGCGGCGCGACAGGAGGCTATTTCCGGTTGCTGGGCCAAGCTCCCGTGCAAATCTCAAGCGGCGCTTTACATTTGCACGACTGGCAGGACGGCACGGCTCCGCCGGGCATCTCGGGGAGCCGCACAATTTTGCAACAGGAGCGGTGCGCCGCACCGCCGTGAAACAGGTTGTTCCCAGCATCCGGTGGTGCCAGAGTTCACTTCTTCCCGCCTTCGGGAGCCTAGGCTAGGAGCGAACGGATCATGCGAAGCCTTGCTGCCGTGATGCTGGGGGCGCTCGTGCTGCTGGGTTCCGCCAGCGCCCAGGCGCAGATCTACAAGGAGATCAAGGGCTGCGCCGGCTCGATGAAGGTCCTGATCACGTGCGTCGTGATCGAACGGGGGATCGAGAAGGTGCTCGATGTCGGGCTGAGCGACCTCGTCGCCTACATCCTCGGCACCAAGAGCGGCGTCGAGCCGGCCCCGACCCCGCCGTCGCCGGCCGAGGTCGAGACAGCCAAAGCCAACCTCATCCCCTGGGCGGAGTTCAAGGCCTTCCTGCTGTCCGCCCTCGGCCAGCAGCCCGCGGACGATCCCGCGCAGATGCGCGCGAAGATCGCGGATGCCTGTGCGGCCAAGTATTCACCGGTCTGCGCCCAGTTCGGCATCTACCAGAACAACCGCTTCCCGAACTGCACCGGGCTCACGAAGGAAGCGTGCACGGGCGGCCTGTTCGGCTGCGCCTGGACCGGCACGACCTGCCGGCCGGCGGGGGGAACGAAGGAACTGCTCAAGGAAATGCAGAAGCAGTAGAGCGCTGCACCAGCGGCAGCCAGGCCGGCGCCAGGCGCGCGCACAGACGGACCAGCATGTCCCTGTATCGCCGGTGGACGGCGCCGTTCAGCCCGAGCGTCGCCAGCAGGGCGCAGGGCAGGATGTGCGTGAAGTAGAGACGCAGCAGGGTCCGTCCGCCCCGCTCGCGGCGCAGCGCGCGCAGGAGCACCGGCGCCAGCGCATAGTAGAGGCCGACCTCGGCGCCGCCGCCGGGGCTGGGGGCCAGCACACGATCGCGATAGCGCCGCAGGGCGGTCAGCTCGAAGCAGTCGTCCGGCAGCCCCACGGCCGCGCAGCAGGCCTCCGTCAGGAAGCAGCTCTTCTCGGGACGGCGCCCGGCGGGGTTTCCCGAGGACAGGGAGGCGAGGGCATCCTGATCGTTCACCTCGCGGATCATCGCGCTGATGCCGTCCTTCAGAGCCGAGACCCGCGCCTTGAGAAGCGTCACCTCCTTGCCGCCGACGGCGAGGACGACCTCGAGCTCGCGCAGGGCGGCCATCCGCCGGCCGTCCCCTCCGAAGGCCGGAGCGAGCGCGAAGGTCTCGACCTTCGCGGTGGGCGTGAACCGGGCGACGATCAGCCCGTCCGCCAGGACACGGAGCTGCTGCTTCGCCAGGTCGGGACGCAGGAACTCGCAGACGAGAACCGGCTGGACGCCGGCCGAGTCCGTATAGGTGATGTCGAGCTCGCAGAGGGCACCGGCGGCGGCCGCGGCGTCCTTGATCGTCTTGCCGGGCGCTGCCGCGATCGCCCCGGCCGTGATCGCCCCGTCCGCCAGGAACAGATGGCCCTTCGCCGCCGGCGTCCCGCCGCCGGCGAACCCCGTGCAGACGATCCAGTCCCCGCCGCCTTCCCAGCTCGACACGCTGGCCTCGCAGGCACGAGCGAACAGCCACCGCTGGCGCTCCTTCGACATGTCCAGGGGAACCTTCTGGGGCGCTTCCCGGGGCGCCTGGAGCGGTTTGCTGCTGTCGTAGTCGCCCCTGCCCTGCGCATGGCCAAGCGGCACCGCCGCGGCGGACGACAGCAGCAGCGTCACGAATGCCGCAAGGCGGCGGTGTCCACGGATCATGCGACTCTCCCCAGGCGACCCGGCTCGCCGAAGCCTTCCTCAACGCGGCAATCCCATGACGTTCTGCCGCTGCGCCGCATAGGCCCGCTCCGCCTTCAGATAGGCGAGCGCCTTCTGCGTGTCCTCCAGGGCGATCTCGCTCAGGACCACGCCGTGACCGTCGACGACGATCGAGAACGAGACCGACCGGGCCTTGACGAGGAGCTCCTCGAACCGCTTCGGCGTCATGCCGCCGATGCCCGCCAGGTAGTGGTTGGCGACGACCGAGTGAAAGCGACGCCTGGGCTGCGACGGCGCGATCTGCAGGGTGCGGCCCGCGTCGATGGCTTTCGCCGTCTCGGCGGCCTGCAGGGTCAGCGGGTCGGGCAGCTTCGCCACCTGCTCGCCGTCGAGCTTCATGAACACCGGACCGCCGGGATGCTCGACGACGATCTTGACGCCCTGCTTCTGCATGTCGAAGCCCTTGTCGCCCGCGCTCGCGGGCCGCGTGATCTCCTGGGAATAGCCGACGTCGCAGATCGTCTCCCGCTTCCCGACGTCGTAGCGCAGCGACAGCGCGGCCGAACCCGACACCGTCCACCGGCCGGCCGCCACCTTGTCGAGCCGGCGCAGGTACCTGTCGGCTCGCAGGGCGTAGGCGATGCCGTCGCCGCTGCGCTCGATCTCCCAGCTGCCGATCGTCTTGAGCTCGGCCCCGGGCGGGCGCTTGGCCTCGAAGGCCGCCGGCGGCTTCTGGTAGGCCTGCCTGGCATCCGGGCCGGCCTGGGCCGCGAAGAACTGGAACAGGGGCATCCTGTCCTGCGACCCGGCGATCGAGGCGACCGGCTCGCCGTTCCGGAAGACGACGATCCGCGGCGGGTCGGTGACCTGGTATTTCCCGGCCAGCGCGCGTTCGGCCCCGACATCGACCGTGTAGAACTTCACCTTGCCGGCGAAGGCGGCAAAGGCCATCTGGGGCGCCTCGACGACCATCCTGTTGCAGGGCGGGCAACTGTCGCTGCGGAACAGCACGACCACCGGCTGGGTTGCCGATTCGGCGATCACCTTCTGCTCGAAATCGCTGCCCGCGACGTCGTACATCGCGAGGCCCTGCGCGCTGGCCAGCGACGGGGCGACCGACAGGGCCGAGAGACAGAACAGCGCGATCAGAAACGCACGCTTCATCGGCGACCTCGACAGCCACAGGGTTGAAAGACTATCTCTCCTGCGCCTGCCGGTGCAAAGCCCATGACCTGGTTCCCGCGATGGTCGCTCCCGCGCCAGACGTCGCTATCCCGCCCGACAACCGGATACTCTACTTCGGCCGGGACCGCGACGGATTCGGTTTTCTTTCGCATTTTCATCACAGTCCGATCGTCCTCGACGGCGAAGGCTGGCCGACGGTCGAACACTACTATCAGGCGCAGAAGTCGGCGAATCCTCTCTACAGGGCGGCGATCCGGGCCGCCGTTCATCCCGGCCTGGCCAAGCGCCTTGCCGCGCCGCCGGCCGCACCGCGCCGGATCTCCCGGGACTCGTGGTTCCGCCGGCACGGCGAGCAGCCGCGCCCCGACTGGCACACGGTGAAGCTCGACATCATGCGTCGCGCCGACCACGCCAAGTTCACGCAGAATGCCGAGCTGGCGGCCCGGCTGCTGGCGACCGGCGACGCCGAGCTGGTCGAGGATTCCCCCGGCGAGCCGTTCTGGGGCACGGGTCCCGACGGCGCCGGCCTCAACTGGGCCGGACGGGTCCTGATGGAGGTCCGGGCCGGGCTGCGTACAGAACCCGGTGTCGGAGCTTCCGGGCAAGCGGCACATCCGCCGGGCCTTCCCTGACCCTTCGACGGCAGTCGGGAGCGGCCGTCAGGCCGCCCGCCGCTTCCTGATGGCCGCGCGCAAGGCTGCGTTGATGCGCGTCTGCCAGCCGGGGCCGAGCCGCTTGAAATGCTCGAGCACGTCCGCGTCGATGCGCAGGGTCGTGGAGACCTTCGGGCTTTCGGCCTTCGGGCGCCCGCGCTTCACCGGGACAGCATCGAACTTCGCCTTCCACTTCGGGGACGAGAGGTCCGGTGCGTCGCCCCCGTCAACGAAATCGGGGGCCGTAGAGCGCCTGTTCCCGGGCATTGGCTTTCCTCATCGAAATGATGCGGCGGACCGCGCCGCGCGGCGTCCAAACGAGAACGACCATCCGTCCGGCGAGATGACCAATGGTGATGAACCGGGTCTCGCCGTAGTCCTGCCGGTCATCCTCGACCGTCAGCGTGGACCCTTCGAACACCTCACGGGCATCGGCCATATCCAGTCCGCGCGCCGCGATGGTCGCCCGGCGTTTGGCGGGATCGAAGTCTATGTCCACGGCGATTTTTTGTTACTACGGAAACAGGAGCCGATCAATCTTCTTCGTAGTAACAAAAATTGCTCACGCCGAAGCCCAACCGACACGGGCCGAGCGAAGGACAGGTAGCCGGCGACGCCCGCGCGCCAGGGACGGATTGCATTCGACCGCCGTCGCATATAGGAATGCGAACCATTCGCATGTCCTCCCTGTCGCGCCCGGATCCCTCCCTTGCCCTCTACGTCGCGTATCGGGACGAGCTCGTGGACTATGCGAGCCGGCTGCTGCACCAGGACCGCTCGAAGGCCGAGGACGTGGTCCAGGAGGCCTGGATCCGGTTTTCGGCGCGGCACCGGCAGGATGCCGAGATCCTCAATCCCCTGCACTACATGTATGCCGTCGTGCGCAATCTCGCGCTCGACATGCTGAGCCGCAAGACGCGCGAGACGGTCGCCGATACGGCACTGGCGCCCTATGACGCCATTCCCCATGAACAGCCGTCCGCCGAGGACGTCGTCTTCCATCGCGACAGGCTGCGCCTGCTGGCCGATGCGATCGCCGAACTGCCGGAACGGACACAGATCGCCTTCCGCATGTACCGCCTGGAAGAGAAGACCCTGCAGGTGATCGCCGACCACCTCGGCATCTCCGTCGCGCGCACGTTCCAGCTGGTCCGCGATGCCGGCGTGCATGCCACGCAACGCCTTCTCGCCCAGCAGGGCAAGGCGGAGGGCCAGAAATAAATCCTGGCGCGCCATTCAAAACGGTGCATCGGATTCGCTCTATAGGCTGGGAGCCCGTGGCGGGGCGCCCCCAACGGGAACGGAACAGCGTGGACGCACCCACAAGCGAACAGGACGCCACGATCGAGCGGGCGATGGAGTGGCTGCTCCGCCGGGAGACGGCGCCGCGCGACGCGATCCTGGAACGCGACTTCCAGCAATGGCTCGCGGAGGCCGAGTCGCACCGCAGGGCCTATGAGGCGGTGCGGTCGACCTGGGCCGAGCTCGGCGCGCTTCCCGCGGGAAAGGAGGCAGCCGGCACCATCGTTCGCCTGCCCGTGCCGAAGCCGCGCCGGACGCGGTGGATCGCCGCGGCGGCGACGCTGGCGGCCGCCTGCGTGCTGGTCGTCGCCATCCCCGTGCTGCACCGGCACGTCGTCACGGACTACGCGACGGGCGTCGCGGAACTGCGGGAGGTGAGCCTGCCCGACGGCAGCGTCGTCCATCTGGACGCCGGCAGCGCGATCGCGGTCGACTACGCGGAAGCGGACCGCCGGGTCACGCTGCTCTCCGGCCAGGCCTTCTTCGAGGTCACCCGCGACGGGCGGCGTCCCTTCTCGGTTCTCGCGGGCGACGTCGCGGTCGTCGTCACGGGGACGGCCTTCAGCGTCGGGAAGACCGCGACGACGATCGAGGTCGCCGTCCGGTCGGGGACCGTCGACGTGCTGCAGGACGGCAAGAGCATGGGCGATCCGCTCACCATCGGGGACCGGGTAACGGTCGGCCGGAGGGATAAGGCGGTCCACCGCGACCGCATTGCGGCGGAATCGGTGGCGTCGTGGCGCAAGCGCAAGCTCGTCGTCGTCGACACCTCGTTCGGCGACATCGTCGAGGCGCTCGGCCGATATCTGCCGGGCGTCATCCTCGTCGACGACGGGTCGCTCAAGCGACAGGCGATCACCGGCGTGTTCGATCTCACGCAGCCGGTCGAGGCGCTGAGGACCCTGGCCCGCTCCCAGGACGCGTCGGTCACCGAGGTCACCCCCTACCTGCTGATCGTCTCGCGGCGCTGACGCTTTCGTCTTTTTTTCGCCGCGCCCTTCAAATCCGGCCCGGCCGCCCAGTCATGGGCTTTGAGAGCGCGATCGATTCCGGTTCGCGCACACCAGGTTCCGTGACCCGCCGGCAACGGATTTTCGGGGGAGAAAGTTCACGTGTCTTTCAAGCGATTGACGGCGCCGGGCGGGAACGGACTCGTGGCGGCCGTCATTGCCGCCGGTTCGCTCGCGGCCTTGCCCATGCCGGCTCTGGCCCAGCCTTCCCAGCCGCCGGAGCAGGCGCAAGCGGCGCAGGCCACGACCTTCGACATCCCGTCGCAGCCGCTGGCCCAGGCGCTGACGACCCTGGGCCAGCAGGCGGGACTCCAGTTCGCGGTGACCGCGTCGGTCGTGGCCGGCAAGACCAGCACGGCGGTTGCCGGCGCCATGACGGCCGAGCGGGCGCTGCAGATCATGCTGTCCGGAACGGGCGTCAGCTATCGCTTCACCTCGCCCACCTCGGTGGCGATCTCGGCCGCCCCGGATGCGAGCGGCGCGCTGCAGCTCGACCCGGTCCGCGTCCAGGGCGCATTCCTGGTGCCGCCGCAGGCGATGATCGACAACGCGCCGCCGGCCTACGCCGGCGGACAGGTCGCGACCGGTGGGCAGCTGGGCCTGCTCGGCAATCGCCCCGTGATGGACACGCCCTTCAACCAGACGAACTACACGGCGAAGAAGGCGCAGGACCAGCAGGCCAAGACGGTCCGCGACGTACTGATCGACGACCCATCGGTGCGCGGCACCCGCGGCGACAGCAGCCCCGGCACCGACCAGGTGAAGATCCGCGGCTTTCCCGTCGACAACTCGGATTTCTCGTATGGCGGCCTTTACGGCATGCTGCCGTCGGCGTCGATCATGGCGGAGATGGCCGAGCGGGTGGAGGTGCTGAAGGGACCCAGCGCGCTGCTGAACGGCATCCCGCCCTTCGGCTCGATCGGCGGCAACGTGAACGTCGTCCCCAAGCGCGCGCCCGCCGAGGACCTGACCCAGGCGACGGCGAACTACATTTCCGGCAGCCAGTTCGGCGGGCACCTCGATTTCGGGCGCCGGTTCGGCGAGGACAAGCAGTTCGGCGTCCGGTTCAACGGCGTGTTCCGGGCCGGCCAGACGGATGTCCAGTACAACGCGGATCAACGGGGGCTGGGACTGGTCGGCCTCGATTTCCGCGGCGAGCGCGTGCGGCTGTCCGCCGATTTGGGCTACCAGAGCCAGTACATCTCCGGCATCACGCCCTACCTGACGCTCGCCGCGGGCGTGCAGCTTCCCTACGCGCCGAGCGCCCGCAGCAATCCCACCGCGCAGCCTTGGGGCTTCCAGGGCCGCAAGGATGCCTTCGGCGTCGTCCGGCTCGAGATGGACATCACCGACAACGTCATGCTCTACGCGTCCGCCGGCGGCCACGACTACCGGATGGGCGGCCTCTATTCGGCGGCGACGACGATCACCAGCTTCAACGGCGCGGGGACGGCGCTGGCGCCCCTCAATTTCAGCCAGTACACGACGGTCCTGACGGCCCAGGGCGGCCTGCGCGCCCTGTTCACCACGGGCCCCGCCAACCACGAGCTCGGGCTCACGGCCTCGACGCTCCAGCAGGACAACGGACAGGTCAACACATCGCAGGGCGCCGCCGCCTTCGCGACCAACATCTACAGTCCGACGCTGATCGCCCGGCCGAGCATCCCCACGCCTGCGGCGAACAAGACGTCGACCTCCGGCTTCAACAGCATCGGCATCGCCGACACGATCTCCTCGCTGAACAACCGGGTCCAGCTGACCGCCGGCCTGCGCGCGCAGAACGTCCAGGCCGCCAACTTCAACCCCATCACGGGCGCGCTGACCAGCAGCTACGACCAGACCGTGGTCAGCCCCGCCGTGGCGCTGGTGGTGAAGCCGCTGGAGAACGTGTCGATCTACGGCAACTACATCCAGGGGCTGCAGCAGGGCACGGTGGTGCAGGCGCCGTTCGCGAACGCCGGGACGATCCTGCCGCCCTTCGTTTCCAACCAGCTCGAAGCGGGCGTGAAGGTGGACTGGGGCACGTTCACGACGACCGCGTCGCTGTTCCAGATCACGCAGCCCAGCGTCATCACGGATCTCGCCACCAACACCCAGGGCGTCAACGGGCAGCAGACCAACCAGGGGCTGGAGCTCAACGTGTTCGGAGAGCCGGCGAAGGGATTCCGGATCCTCGGCGGCGCCATGTTCCTGAACCCGGTGCTCACCAAGACGCAGGGCGGCCTCACCGACGGGTGGATCGCCCCCTTCACGCCGCAGTTCACGCTGAACCTGTCGGGCGAGGTCGACCTGCCCTTCGTGCCGGGGCTCACGCTGGCCGGGCGCGCCCTCTACACCGGCGCGCAATACATCGACACGACCTACCCGCGGCGCATGATGCCGGGCTGGACCCGCTTCGACCTGGGCATGCGCTACAGCTTCGAGAATCCCGCCGCCAAAGGCAAAATGCTGGTGGCCCGGTTCGACGTCGACAACATCCTGGATGCCAACTACTGGGCCGGCAGCAACCAGACCGCCACGTTCCTGTTCCTGGGCGCGCCCCGCACCTTCCGCCTATCCCTGACGGCCGACTTCTAGCATGGAGGCATGAGCGCGCCGGACAGGCCAGGTCGAGATGGAGCGGAGCTTCCGCGACTCCATGCAGTGGCTGCACACCTGGGCCGGCCTCTGCACCGGCGCGGTGCTGTTCGCCGTCTTCTGGATGGGCACGCTGTCGGTGTTCGATCATGAGATCGATCGGTGGATGATGCCCGCCACGCGGCTAGCACCGGCCGAGTTCGAATCGATCGATGCGCTCGCGCGGGAGCTGCAGCCCCTGATCGGCAAGTCGCCGCAATGGCTGGTCGTCTTCCCGAACCAGCGCGAGCCCGTCGCCCGCGTCGGCTATCGCGGGGACCGGGCAGCGCCCGTCGTCCGCCAGGCCGATCCCGCGAACTCGGCCCTGCTTCCGGGCGCCGGCACGCTGGGCGGCTCGGGCTTCCTTTATCCCTTCCACTACACGCTGAACCTGAAGCTCTGGTCGCTCGGCCTCTGGATCGTGGGCCTTGCCGGCATGGCGTGGCTCGTCCTCTGCGTGTCGGGCGTCGTCATCCATCGCAAGATATTCGCCGACTTCTTCACCTTCCGCGCCGGGAGCCGGCCGCGCCGGCTGATCCTCGACCTGCACAACGTCACCGGCGTGCTCGGCCTGCCCTTCCACGTCGCCATCACTCTGTCGGGCCTGGTGATCTTCTTCACTGTCTACTTCCCGGGCGCCTGGGAGACGTCCTATCGCGGCGACCGGCAACTCTTCCTCCGGGAGTCGTACGGCATCTACGCGCGGCCCAAGGCCGATCGGCCGGGGCCTCCCCTGGCGTCGCTGGATGCCATGGTGGCAGAGGCGTCGCGCCGGTGGGACGGCGGCAAGCCGCAGCTGCTGCGGGTGTTCCATCCCGGCGACGCCAACGCCTACGTGGAGGTGCGCCGGTCGTTCGTCGAGGATCGCGTGACCATGCCGGTCGACGCAATCTACTTCGACGCGGGCACGGGCGCCGTCCTGTCGAGCAACACGGCCAAGCCCGTGATGAACGTCCACCGCTTCATCACCGGCTTCCACTTCATCCAGTTCGATCACTGGAGCCTGCGCTGGCTCTACTTCGTGCTGGGCCTCGCAGGCTGCGCCCTGATCGCGACGGGCTTCCTCTTCTGGCTCGAATCGCGGCGCAAGCGCCATGCGCAACTGGGACTGGCGGGCGTCCGCCTCGTCGAGGGCCTGACCGTCGGCTCGGTCAGCGGCATCGTTGCCGCGACCCTCGCCTTCTTCGTCGCCAACAAGCTGCTGCCGCCGACCGCGTCGGCGTGGGGGCTCGGGCGTTCCGACCTCGAGATCTGCGCCTTCTATCTCGTCTGGCTCGCGGCGTTCGTCCACGCCTGGATGCGTCCGCGCGTGGCCTGGCGCGAGCAGTGCCTCGTGATCGCCGCGCTCGCCCTCGCCGCCGTCCTGCTCAACTGGGTCGCTACGGGCGATCCCCTGTGGCGAACTCTCCGGCAGCGGCATCTCTGGCCCGTCGCCGGCGTGGACCTCGTGCTTCTCGCGGGGGCAGCGACGGCCGGGCTGATCGCGTCCGGCAGGTGGTCGAGGAGAAGGATGGCGCGGCAGAAGTGATCCGCGCGATGCCACACGGCAGCCGCCCGCGACCTGTACACTGCCATCGAACCGACCGGATCGCGAGGAGGCAGACATGGGCATGCTGGTCGACGGGCAGTGGCGGGACGTCTGGTACGATACGGCGGCCAGCGGCGGCCGCTTCGAGCGCCAGCAGAGCGTCTTCCGCAACTGGGTGACGGCGGACGGCTCCGCCGGCCCGACGGGCGAGGGCGGCTTTCGCGCGGAGGCCGGCCGCTATCACCTCTATGTCAGCCTCGCCTGCCCCTGGGCGCATCGCACGACGATCCTGCGGCGGCTGAAGGGGCTGCAGGACGCGATCGGCCTGTCGGTGACCCATTGGCGCATGCGGGAGAGCGGCTGGACCTTCGCCGAAGGGCCCTGCGTCACCGGCGATCCGGTGAACGGCGCGCAGGCGCTGCATCAGATCTACACGCTGGCGAACCCGCGCTACACGGGCCGTGTGACGGTGCCCGTCCTGTGGGACAAGGCGCGCGGAACCATAGTGTCCAACGAATCGGCCGACATCCTGCGCATGTTCAACAGCGCCTTCGACGGCGTGGGGGCGGCGCCGGGCGACTACTATCCGCCGGCGCTGCGCAGCGAGATCGACGCGCTGAACGAGCGCATCTATGCCACGGTGAACAACGGCGTGTACCGCGCCGGCTTCGCCACCACCCAGGCGGCGTACGAGGAGGCCGTGGGGCCGCTGTTCGACACGCTCGACTGGCTGGAGGGGCGGCTGGCGCAATCGCGCTTTCTCCTGGGGGAGCAACCGACCGAAGCCGACATCCGCCTGTTCACGACCCTCGTGCGCTTCGACGCCGTCTATCACGGGCATTTCAAGTGCAACCTGCGGCGCATCGTCGACTACCCGGCGCTCTGGCGCTTCACGCGGGACATCCACGGACTGCCCGGCGTCGAGCAGACCGTGAACCTGCAGCACATCAAGCACCACTACTACGAGAGCCACACGACCATCAATCCGACCGGCATCGTGCCGCTCGGTCCAGTTCTCGACTTCGGCCTGCCCGGGCACGACCCCCGGTAGGACCTTCCGCGGCGATCACAATTGCCCCTCTGGTCGATTGCCTATAACAGGCGATGTCGTGGCATCGGGGGCACACTCATGCCGAAGCGGGTCCATCCCGGGGCCGACCGTCCCCGGCTGGCGAGGTATGCGACAGCGATCCTGGCCGTCGCGACGGCGAGCGGCGCGTGCTGGCTGGCGGGCGACCGCGGCCCAGGCCGACGACGACCGGCCCGCCGTGATCGTGCGCACCGAGCGTCTGAACGGCGAGCGCGTGCGCATCGCCGTCGAGGATGCCGGCATCGGCGTCCCGCCGGAAGAGCTGGAGCGGCTGTTCATGCCCTTCCACACGACCCGGCCCGACGGCATGGGGATGGGGCTGTCGATCTCCCGCTCGATCGTCGAGGCTCACGGCGGCGAGCTCGGCGCCGCGCGCAACGCGGGGCCCGGCATGACCTTCGCCTTCACGCTGCCGGTGATCCGCCCGACGCACGCGTCCTGACTATCCATCGCCACCGTCGCGGCGCTACCTTCCCGCCATGCCGGTGCCGGAGTTCCGCAAGATCATCCATGTCGACATGGACGCCTTCTACGCGTCGGTCGAGCAGCGCGACGATCCGGCGTTGCGCGGCCTGCCGGTCGCGGTCGGCGGACGGCAGCGCGGCGTGGTGATGGCGGCGTCCTACGAGGCGCGGACGTTCGGCGTGCGCTCGGCCATGCCGACGGCGACGGCGCGGCGGCTGTGCGCCGAGCTGGTGCTGGTGAAGCCGCGCTTCGAGGTCTATCGCGAGGTGTCACAGCAGATCCGCGCGATCTTCCTGGAGTATACGCCGCTGGTCGAGCCGCTGTCGCTCGACGAGGCCTATCTCGACGTCACGACGAATCTCAAGAACATGCCGCTGGCCAGCGACATCGCGCGCGAGATCCGCGCCCGCATCCTGGCCGAGACGGGCCTCACCGCCTCGGCCGGCATCTCCTACAACAAGTTCCTGGCCAAGATGGCGTCGGACCATCGCAAGCCCAACGGCCAGACGGTGATCCCTCCCGAGAAGGGGCCGGGCTTCGTCGAGACCCTGCCGGTGGCGAAGTTCCACGGCATCGGGCCGAAGACGGCGGAGAAGATGGCGCGCATGGGCATCCATACCGGCGCCGACCTGAAGGCGCAGAGCCTGCCCTTCCTCGAGCAGAGCTTCGGCAAGGCCGGCGCCTGGTACCATGCCATCGCGCGCGGGCAGGACGACCGCCGCGTCGTGCCCGACCGGCCGCGCAAGTCGGTCGGCTCGGAGACGACCTTCCTGGAGGATCTCGGCCGGCCGGAGGAGGTCGAGCGCGGCATCGACTCGGTGCTGGACGACGTGTGGTCGTGGTGCGAACGCAGCGGCGTGCGGGGCCGCACCGTCACGGTGAAGGTGAAGTATGCCGACTTCCAGATCGTCACGCGCAGCCGCACGCTGGCCGCGCCGGTCGCCAGCCGCGAGGCGCTGCGGCAGGCCAGCGTCGAGCTGGTGCGCTCGGTCTTCCCGCTGGCCAAGCGCGTGCGGCTGCTGGGCGTGACGCTGCACAACCTGCAGGGCCGCGACGAGACGGCGACGGACACGCCGCAGATGACGCTGGGCTTGTGATGCGGTGAAAGCAGCAGCAGGCGATTAGACGGCGATCTCCGTCACCATGCGCTTCAGCAGGGCGGCGTCGGGATAAGCGCCGAAGCCGGCCTGGACGTTGTCGCGCATGTGCTCGGGCTTGCCCGTGCCGGGAATGACGCAGGTGACGGCCGGATTGGCGAGCACGAACTTCAGCAGGAGCTGCGCCCAGCTCGTGCAGCCGATCTCGCCGGCCCAGGCCGGCAGCGGACGCGGCAGCAGGCGGCGCAGTAGGCCGCCACCGCCGAACGGCTGGTTGACGATCACCGCGATGCCGCGCTCGGCGGCGAGCGGCAGCAGGCGCCGCTCGACGGCGCGGTCGTCGAGCGCGTAGTTGAGCTGCACGAAGTCCCAGCGCTCCTCGCGCATCACGCGCTCCAGGTCGTCGTGGGCGCTCTCGGTGTAGTGGGTGATGCCGAGATAGCGGATTCGGCCCTCGGCCTTCCAGTCTTCCAGGGTCGACAGATGGGCGCGCCAGTCGACCAGGTTGTGGATCTGCATCAGATCGATGCGGTCGGTCTCGAGCAGTTCCATCGACCGGCTCATCTGGGCGACGCCCCGGTCGCGGCCGGACGTCCAGACCTTGGTGGCGAGGAACGCCTTGTCGCGCGTGCCGGCGGCCGCCAGCAGGTCGCCGACGACGCCTTCGGCCGAGCCGTACATGGGCGAGCTGTCGATCACCGAGCCGCCTGCCGCGAACAGGATGCGCAGCACCTCGGCGAGCGGTGCGCGCGCTTCCGGTCGCGCGCCGACATCGAAGGTGCGCCAGGTGCCGCAGCCGACCACCGGCAGCCTCTCGTTCGACGACGGGATGCGGCGACGATGCATGGTGGCCGCCTGGGCCTTGGCCGGTCGCCCGGCCGCAAGCGCGGCGCCGGCGATTCCGAGAAGGGCAGAGCGCGTCAGGGTCATGGTCATACCGGGTGAACGCTGTAGGCCTGCCCGACGCTGCGGGCGTCGGTCGCGCGCCCATTGAGGGTCACGCGCGGCGGCTCGGCAAGTCCCGAGATCGTGAAGGTGCGCACCATGCCGTCGCCCTCCTGGCCGGGCTTCGGGACATGGGCGATGTCGAAGGCGCGGTCCTGCGGCCGGTACTCGACGCGCAGCAGGCCAACCTTGCCGTCGGCCGCGAAGCGCACGCCGCCCGGCAGCTCCAGCGTGAAGGACTGCGGGTCGGGCAGCGGGTTGAAGGCGACCACGGCACCGCTCAGGGGATCGGCCTGCAGGTAGGCCTTGCGGCCCGGCTCGGTCAGCAGCACGGCACCGTTCTTCTCCAGGCGGCCGCTCGTGCCCTGCTGCGACCAGCTCGTGTCGCGCTCCAGGCCCGGCGGCAGGTAAGGCCAGGCACCGTTCAGGCGGCGATAGGGGATGGCGCGTTCCTGCGTCCCTGGATCGATCGGGAAGTGGTCGGACGACTGTCCGAAATCGGTTCCGAACGCCGCCTCCATCAGGTCGCCGCCACTGCGCCAGGCGACCTCGAGCCGGCGCTTGTCCTCGTCCCAGCGGGCCGCGAGCTCGGCGGCGTCGATATGGCGGGCAAAGGCGTCGAAGCTGCCGTACTGCCGCTCGTCGCCCATCTCGAGCACCAGGCCGCCATAGGTGCGCGTGGCCAGCGCCCGCAGGTCGAGGCTGCGCGGCGTCACCGGCTGGTCGCGCCTGAGGTTGAAGATCGAGACGGTGAGCGCGGGCGCCACCGGCGCGCCGGTCGGTTCGGCCTTGCCCGGCACGCCGGGTGCGATCTCGATGTCGACGTCGCGGCCGAGATCGGCGGCGGGCAGCGGCACGATGGCGAGATAGGTGACGCCGTCCTGGACCAGGATGCTCTCTCCCGCCTTCAGGCGATGGGGGAAGGAGCCGATCGGCCGGCCGCCGGCCTGCACGGCCCAGGTGCGCGGCTGCGCGAAGTTCCACAGGCCGACCACCGTCGCCAGCCGGGTGACGCCGCCCTCCGCCTCGGTGTCGGCGAGCGCCGCGCGCAGCCGGTCGCGGGCGGCATGCGGCTTCGCGAAGATGAGGGCGCGGTTGCGGCTCTGGAAGGTGAGCGTGAGGCCGGCCGCCGGCGCGATGCCGCCGCTCGTGGTCGTGAGGTCGGGACCGTTGGCGAGGTAGCGCACGGTCAGCGTGCCGAGATCCTCCAGGCGCGTCGCGGTCGCCGGCGCGCGCACCCACTGCGCCAGCACGTCGACGGTGCGCCCGCGGATGTCGGTGCTGGCGAGGCCATGCCAGGCGCCCAGCCAGCTGCGCCGCCACAGCGGCGGCTTGAAGTTGCCGCGCATCGTCTCGGCCGAGGTCTCCTCGAACGGTAGGGGCTTGTCGTCGATCAGCCCGGCCGCCCAGGCCGGCATCCAGGGCGAGCCCAGGCTCTGCATGGCGGCGCGGCCCGGCGGAAAGTCGTAGCCCCACACCGGCATGCCGTGCTCGCGCGCGTCGGCCGGACGGTCGAGATAGTTGGCGACGCCCTCGCGGGAGGCGGCATGCAGGGCGCCGTAGATGCCGTCCTGCTCCACCAGCACGCCGCTCAGGCGCGCGCGGCCCGATGAGGACACCAGGCGCCGCAACCGCGGATGATGCACGGTGGTCAGCATCTCCATGGTGCGGTCGACCAGGATGCGCCCCATCAGCCGGTCGAGCGCGGCCGGCCCGTAGTCGGCGAACATCTTCTGGGCGCTGAGCGTGATCGACAGGTAGTAGTGGTCGAGCATCTCCTGGCTCGTCCCGTCGAGGAAGGCCCAGAAGCGCAGCGGCAGGTGCTCGAGCCCGTGCCGCCCATCGGCGATCGGAAAGGCCGCATCGATTTCCGCGTCGGCCAGCAGCGCGCCACCCAGCAACGCCCCCATCGCCGCCGTGTGATTGAAGTTCTGGGTGCTGACCGCGAAATTGTAGCCGTCGCGGAAGAACGAGGCGCGGCCGCGCCAGTCGCGGTTGCGCCGCCAGTAGTCGATGGCATCGCGGCTCTGCGGATGCACGAAGGCCGACGTCGGCAGGTCGGGCTGCAGCCAGGCCCGCCAGTAGTTCCTCAAGTGATCCTGTACCGGCGCGGGCAGCAGGTCGCGCAGCACGTACCAGAGCAGCAGCTCGTCCTCGATCTCCCACCCCACCCAGTAGCGCGGCGGCATGGCCAGGACCTGGGCCAGCCGCCCTCGCCAGTCGGCGTAACCCTTCTCTCCCTCGGCGTCCGCCCAGCCGCTGACGCGGTCGCCGCCCACGCGCCGCAGCTCCGCGATGCGCGCCCGCTGCCAGTCGGTCCGGTTCTCCAGGCCGGCCGTCAGCGCACGCGCGGCGCGCCCGGCGATCTCCGCGGGCGGCGGCAGCACCGCCGTGGGCTGTGAGCCGTCGGCCGACAGCAGGGCCTGGCGGTCGATGCGCGCGGGCAGCGACACCGCCACCGTGCCGGCGATGGAGCGGCAGGTCAGCAGCAGACGCGGCCGCACGAAGCGCAGGCCATGGCCGCCGGTCGGCATCGCCCATTCGTAGGCGTCGCCCAGCTGGCGGTAGCGCGAATCGTAGGTCTCGACCTTGCGCAGCAGGAAGCCGCACTCCTCGAGCAGCAGCAGGCGCCGGCCGGCCTCGCGCGCCAGCACCTCGCTGGCGAGCAGAGGCGTGACGTCGAAGCGCGCCTCGCGCGCGCGCAGCGACAGTTCCTGCGCCGCGAGCGCCTCGGGGAAACGATCGTGCGCCGGGTCGGCGGCGCCGTAGCGCGACCAGTAGCGGCGGCCGTTCACACTGGCATTGAAGGTAGGGCCACTTGCCGCATCGGCGATCCACGGACGCCGCAACGGCCAGGCCTCCACGTGCCAGGTCGGCGGATCTTCGGTCCAGAGCTTGCGGCCCAGGGACTCGCGGCAGATGTAGCCCTCGGGCACGATCTCGTAGCCGTCATAGGCGAGCGACAGCTCGGCCTTCACGAGCACGCGGCCCTTGCGCAGCAGGATCGCGATGTCGTCCGCGACGCCGGGGAAGCGCAGCAGGACCGAGCGATGCACGGCATCGACGGTGGCGCCGCCCACAAGCGGCATGTCCCAGTGGCGGCCGTCGATGGTCGCGGTCTCGGCATCGACCGCTTCGAACAGCTCCTCGCCGCGCGCCCAGGCCGGTGTCGTCCCCAGCAACGATGCCGACAGCCCGCCGCTGCCGGCGAGCGCGGCCGCGGATCGCAACAGATGTGAGCGTGTCAGGCGCAACGGCATGGCATGTCATTCTCATGACAAGCCGCAGGTCTGGCCAGCGCGGAAAAATCCTCGTCGCCTTATTGATGCCCAACGCGCGGCGTTTGCTCCCGGACCAGACGCATTCGGCAAGCCTGTCGGTTGTCGAATCGCCGGATCGTGACCATGTCGGTACGGACCAGGGAGAGTTGGCTCATGTTCCACATGACTCCGCAGCCGCCGCCGCTCATGAACGAACCATTCATCGTCGAGGTGTGGGGCCGGATTGCCGGAGTTGTCCTGAAGGAGGGCGACGCGTTCCGGTTCCATGCCGTCTCGCCGCCCTTCCAGGCCCTGGACGGCGCGGCGTTCGCAAAGCCCGGCCTGGCACGGCTTGCCGCGGCGCAGGTGAACAGGGCACAGGTCTCCGACGGGCGCTACGCGGACCGCTCCTTGGGCAACGCCAACCAGCGCGACAGCAACGTTCCGTCCTGATCGCGAAATTGTGACGCCAGCACGCGCGACGCCGCGATCCGCTCGATGCGGAAGTTGCGCAGGTCGCGTCGCAGTTCGCACCAGGCGCCGATCAGGCTCGCATCGACATAGTAGGCCATGGCAAGCGGCCAGATCGTCCGTCGCGTGCGTCGGCCCTTCTCGTCGACATAGGCGATACGGATCTTGCGGCGGTCACGGATCGCGGCACGGAGCTGTCCCGCCTCGACGCCGTGCGGCACCGCGGCATCGCCTCCAGAGACATAGAACGGCGTGCCCGTAGCGTGGCCGCGCAGGCTGTCCGGCAACACCAGCGTCACCTTGTCCAGTACGCGGCCGGCCGCCTGCTGCAGCTCGGGATCGCGCAGCCGCCGCACCAGCTTGGCGCCGACCGTGATGGCCTCGATCTCGTCGACGGTGAACATCAGCGGCGGCAGGTCGAAGCCCTTGCGCAGCACATAGCCCAGGCCCGCCGCCCCCTCGATCGGCACGCGGCGCGCCTGCAGCGTCGCGACGTCGCGGTAGATGGTGCGCGGCGTGACCTCCAGCGCCTCCGCCAGCGCGGCCGCCGTCATCGGCCGCTTTGCGCTGCGCAGGAGCTGGATGACGTCGAACAGGCGATCGGCGCGTCGCATGCTCCTGACATAACGCTGTCAGGAGCATCCCGCTAGCCTCCGCACCATGGACGATCGAAGGACGGCTTCCGCCGGAACGACCCTGGTGCTGCTGTCGGCGGTCGCCTTCAGCACCGCCGGCCTCTTCACGCGCCTCATCGACGCCGACGTGTGGACGATGCTGTTCTGGCGCGGCCTGTTCGGCGGGGCGGTCATCGCGGCGTACGTCGCCGGGCGCGACGGCCTTCGCGCGCCCGCGACGGCGCGGCGCATCGGCTGGCCGGGACTGGCCGCCGCCGGCTGCTCGACAGCGGCAACCATCTGCTTCGTGAACGCCCTGCGCGAGACCACCGTCGCCGACGTGCTGGTCATCAACGCCACGGCGCCGTTCATGACGGCCGGGCTGGCCTGGGCATGGAGCGGCCTGCCCGAGCGCCGCAGCACGCTGGTGGCCAGCGGCGCCGCACTGCTGGGCGTCGTGGTGACCGTCGCGCCGACGCTGGGTGGGGGACGCCTGCTGGGCGATCTGCTGGCGCTGCTGATGACGCTGCTGATTTCGGCGATGATGGTCCTGATCCGCCGCCATCGCCATGTCTGCATGCTGCCGGCGGCGTCGCTGTCCGCCTTCCTCTGCGCCCTCGTCGTATGGCCGCTGGCGGCTCCAGCTTCCGTCGCCGGCGAAGACTTCGCGCTGCTCGCGCTTTTCGGCACGGTTCAGTTCGGCCTCGGCCTGCTGCTGCTCACGCTCGGCGCGCGGCGCATCTCGGCCACGCGCGCCGCGCTGATCGGCGCCATCGAAACGCCCTTGGCGCCGGCCCTCGTCTGGTTCGCCGTGGGCGAGGCGCCGCCCCTTGCGGCCTGCTTCGGCGGCACCGTGGTGCTCGCGGCGGTCGCGGGCGATCTTCTCGTCAACAGGGAGCGATGAGAGGTCGGAACGATCCTCGCGGTAGAACCGTGATGCGGAAGCCGGGAGTCTCGCGCGCCGTCCAAATCGCTAGACTGCCGTCTCCCATCCATGGAGGAACCACGGTGATCAAGCGCAAGCAGCGCATTCCCCTGCGCGATCTTTCGACCCTTTCCGCCGAGGACCGCACCACGGTCGAGAAGAACGCCATGAACGGCCAGATCTTCAACATCTTCAAGGTGCTGGCCCACCATCCGCAGCTCGTGAAGCGCTGGACGCCGTTCGCCGGCCATATCCTCGGCAAGCAGACGCTGCCGTTCCGCGATCGCGAGCTCCTGATCCTGCGCATCGGCTGGCTGAACCAGGCCGAGTACGAGTTCGCGCAGCACGAGCTGATCGCCAAGCGCGGCGGCGTCTCCGACGCGGACATCGCGCGGCTGAAGGAAGGGCCCAAGGCCAAGGGCTGGAGCGCCGAGGAAGCGGCGCTGCTGCAGGTCGCCGACGACCTGTTCGAGAACTCGGTGGTGTCGGACGAGACCTGGGCCGCACTGTCGAGGAAGTATTCGACGGAGCAGCTCATGGACGCCGTCTTCACGGTCGGCCAGTACAATCTCGTCTCCTGGGCGCTCAACAGCTTCGGCGTGCCGCTCGACGACTTCCTGCCGGGCGCCACGCCGGCGGGCTGACCGGACGGGCCGATCAGGCAGGCCGTTTGATCTCGCCCCGCGGCGGCGCTATAGGAAAGTGGATATAACGCTTGCAGCGTGTCAGGAGGCCCGCGTGAAGATCAGCGCCAGGAACCGGCTCAAGGGCAAGGTGGTCGAGGTGAAGATGGGTGCCACGACCGCCCATGTCCGGCTCGACGTCAACGGCACCATCGTCACCGCCTCCATCACCAACGAGGCGGTCGAGGAGCTCGGCCTCGAGGCCGGGCAGGAAGCCTACGCCATCATCAAGGCCTCGGACGTGATGGTCGGCCGCGACGGCTGACCATGGTCCGCCTGAACGAGATCCGGGCGGGCGAGACCGCGGTCGCGCTGCCCGAGCAGACGGATGCCGGGATCTATTTCATCGGTCGCCTCCGCACGCCGTGGACCGACCGGCTGACCTGCCCGCGCCAGGGCCGCGCCGACGGACCGACCTGCCGCATCGAGCTCTTCGCCCCCTGGGACCGAGGGCTCGACGGCATCGCCCAGTTCGAGCGCCTGGAAGTGCTGTACTGGCTGCATGAATCGCGGCGCGACCTGATGCTTCAGAGTCCGAGAAGCGACGGACAGGCGCGCGGCGTGTTCTCGCTGCGCACGCCGGTACGGCCCAACCCCATCGGCACGTCGATCGTGCAGTTCGTCAAGGTCGAGGGACCGGTGCTGCTCGTGCGCGGCCTCGACTGCCTCGACGGCACGCCGCTGGTCGACGTCAAGCCGGACCGCACGCTGTTCACGCCACTCGCGCCGGCCCAGCCGGGCGACTTCCAGGTGGGTGATCCATGACGATGCCGCGGCCCTTCATTCCTCTTCAGGACCGCGAGCGTCTCGCTCGCTCATGAGCGAGCCGGAGGCTCGCGTCCGAAAGACCATGAGCCCGTCGTCATTCGGCCGGCGTCAGCAGGCGCGACAGGGAGCGGATCTCGGCGTTCGAAGCGCCGTAGGCGCGACGTTCCATCTCGCGATAGAGGCGCACGACATCGTTGCCCGTCTCGGTGACCACCGCGCCGCCGCCGCCGCCACCGCCGGTCTGGGCCACGACGACGGGCTCGCGGAACATGCGGTTCAGCTCGTCGATGAGAAGCCAGGCCTGACGATAGGACATCGCCAGTGCCCGGCCTGCTGCCGAGATCGAGCCGGTCTCGTTGATCAGCTCGAGCAGGCGCACCTTGCCTGGACCGATCGAGCGTTCTTCTCCGAAGTCAATGCGCAGATGCAGCGAAGTCTTTCCCGGGGCCTTCTGTCCCGAAATCCTGGCGACCTTCTTGGCAGCGGCACGTCCCATGGCTTGTCCCGGCGAAAGCGATTGTCGCCGGGATTATGAGATGGGACGCGCGGCAATGCCAGATCAGGCGGCTCGATAGCCGATGAAGGCCTTGACCTCGAGGAACTTGCCGTCACGGCGGGAATCTGACACCATCGCTATATCCAATCGATTATAACGAAATCCGTCGAGCTCGTCGTGACATGACGTCCGTCCCCCGGCTCCCGCCCTTTGCGATGCCGCGTCCTCCGGCGCCGGCCGTCGGCCTGCGCGACATGCGCCTCGCACCGCTGCCGCCGCGGATGATCGCCCCCGCCGCGGTGGAGGCGATGTCGCGGACGCCGCGCCGCCCGCGGATCCGGGAGCTCTCGGGACATCTCCACTGCTCGATCGTCGGCACCTGCCTGTCGACCGGCGAGCTGCGCCAGACCCTGGCCAAGGCGGGGCTGACCGACGGCACGTCGTCCGACCACGAGCTGCACCGCCGCGGCGTTACCCTGGCCGGCCGCCACGACAGCGCGGCCAAGCTGCTGCACAAGGCGCTCGATCGCCGGCACCGCCCGGCCATCGCACGCTTCGAGAAGGCGACGACGCCCGACGCGGTGATGGCGCAATGGCGCCTGGCCGTGAAGCAGGGCGACGTGCCCGGCGGCTACTGGGCGGCGATGACCCATCCGGCGACCAACGACGCCGTGATCCGCGAGATCTTCGGGGAGGTGCACATGCTCTCCCATCTCGTGGGCGCGGCGAACCGGGCCGACATCCGCCGACTGGCCGAGCTGGAAGCCGAGAATGGCAAGCTGCGCGACAAGCTCGCGCGACAGCACGACCAGCTCCGCGACGGCATCTCGGCCCGGGATGCGCGCATCCGCGAGCTGGAGGACCTGCTGGCGCGGCGGCTCGGCGAGGACGGCCCTGCCGGGCCGGGCGACGAAGCCTCGGCGCAGGCGGCGCTGGAAGGCGTCGTGGCCGGGCTCGAGCGGCGCCTGCGCGCCGAGGGCAACCGACGCGCCGCGCTGGAGGAGCGGCTGGCCCGCCTGACGGGGATGCTCGACCGCGAACGCGAGCAGATGCGCGCGCTGGAACGGCGCGAGCGCATCCTGCGCGACGAGCTGGAGGCGGTCGAGGCGAGCCTCGCCGACGACGTCGATGCGGCAGCCGCCGGCGTCGCCGCCGAACCCGCGCCCACGCCTCCCGCTTCACTCGAAGGTCTGTCGCTGCTCTATGTCGGTGGCCGAGCCGACCGGCTCGGCCACCTGCGGGCGCTCGGCGAGAAGCGCGGCGCGCGGTTCCTGCACCATGACGGCGGTGTCGATGACCGCAGCGGCCTGCTGGGCGGGCTGGTGAACCGCGCGGACGTCGTGATGTTCCCGGTCGACTGCGTCAGCCACGAGGCCGTGACGATCGTCAAGCGTCTGTGCCGCCAGATGTCGAAGCCCTATGTGCCGTTGCGCAGCAGCGGCATGGGCTCGTTCGCCGCGGCCGTGGCCGACGCCCCCACCCTGTCCATTCAGCACCAGAGGAGGAAACCATGACAGTGATCGAGAAGGGCGCGGCACAGCGCCCGGCCTATGCCGACGGCAAGACCCGGCTGATGCTGATCGACGGACGCTGGGTGCCGGCCGCGTCGGGCAGAACGTTCGAGAGCCGCAACCCGGCGACGGGCGAGCTGCTGGCCCATGTGGCGGAAGGCGACCGCGAGGACATCGACCGCGCCGTCGCCGCGGCACGCAAGGCCTTCAGCGGCCCCTGGAGCAAGTGGAAGCCGGCCGAGCGGCAGGCGTTGCTGCTCAAGCTCGCCGACCTCGTCGAGCAGCATATCGAGGAACTGGCGGCGCTCGACACCTACGACATGGGCGCCCCGATCAGCCGCACGCGCAACAACCGCCAGCGCGCGGTGGGCATGCTGCGCTACTACGCCGGCATGGCGACCGCGCTGCATGGCGAGACCATCGACAACTCGCTGCCCGGCGAGATCTTCTCCTATACGCTGAAGGAGCCGGTCGGCGTGGTCGGCGCCATCATCCCATGGAACGGGCCGCTGACCGCCACGATCTGGAAGATCGGCCCGGCGCTGGCCACCGGCTGCACGGTGGTGCTGAAGCCGGCCGAGGAGGCGCCCCTGACGTCGCTGCGGCTGGGCGAGCTCTGCCTCGAGGCAGGCGTGCCGCCGGGCGTGGTCAACGTCGTGCCGGGCTATGGCGAGACGGCCGGCGCGGCCCTGGCGGCGCATCCCGACGTCGACAAGGTGGCCTTCACCGGCTCGCACCTGACGGGGCAGAAGATCGTCCAGGCGTCGGCCGGCAACCTCAAGCGCGTGTCGCTGGAACTGGGCGGAAAGTCGCCCGACATCGTGTTCGCCGACGCCGACCTCGACGCGGCGGTGCCCGGGGCCTCGATGGCCGTGTTCGCCAATTCCGGCCAGATCTGCAGCGCCGGCACGCGGCTTTTCGTCGAGCAGAAGGTCTACGAGGAGTTCACCGGCCGGGTCGCCGCGTTCGCCAAGGCACTGCGCGTCGGCAACGGCGCCCATCCAGAAACGCAGGTCGGGCCGCTGGTCTCGCCCGAGCAGTTCGACCGCGTCACCACCTATCTCGGCATCGGACGGCAGGAAGGCGCACGCCGGCTGAGCGGCGGCGAGGCGCTGACCGACGGCGATTTCGGCAAGGGCTACTTCGTGCCGCCGACCGTCTTCGCCGACGTCCGCGACGACATGCGCATCGCGCAGGAGGAGATCTTCGGACCGGTGATCTCGGCGATCCCCTTCACCGACATCGACGAGGTGATCCAGCGCGGCAACGCCACGACCTTCGGGCTGGGCAGCGGCGTGTGGACGCGCGACGTCAGCAAGGCGCACCGCCTCGCCAAGGCGATCCGCGCCGGCTCGGTATGGATCAACTGCTACCAGGCCATGGACCCGGCGGTGCCGTTCGGCGGCTACAAAATGAGCGGCTACGGCCGCGAGAGCGGCAAGCAGCACCTGGACGAGTACCTCAACGTCAAGGCGGTCTGGATCAAGACCGCCTGACGCGGCGCGCGATCAGCCAAGCCAGTCGCGCGTGTGCGCCTCGCGCGACGGCCGGTCGGCACGCGGCAAGGTGCGCGGCGTGCCGACGGCGAGAAAGCCGACGAGGCGGCTGGGCGGCTCCAGGCCCAGCGCCGCGGCGACCGCGGGATCGTAGGCATTGACGCCCGTCACCCACATGCCGCCGTAGCCCAGCAGGTGGATGGCGTTCAGCATGTTCATGGCGGCCGCGCCGGTCGACAGGAGCTGCTCGATCTCGGGAATCTTGTGGCCGGCGTGGACCTCGGCGCCGACGGCGATGATCAGCGGCGTGCGATCGACCCAGGCGCGGTAGCGCTCGCCGATCGCCGCACCGTTCTCGGGATCGCGCGCCAGCGCCGCCGCCGCGACCCGCTCGGCCCAGGCCTGGCGCTGCCCGCCGCGGATCAGCACGAAGCGCCACGGCCGCAGCTTGCCGTGGTCCGGCGCCCGCAGGCCCGCGTCGAGGATCAGGTCGAGCTCGGCCCCGTCGGGAGCCGGCTCCTGCAGCACGCCGACCGACTGGCGGTCGAGCAGCAGTTCCAGGGCGCGCATCCGCGCGTCGCGATCGTCCGCCGGCATGGCGGCGCCTGTTTCAAGCGACTGGTCCATCGCCCGGATATGTGTCTTCATTCGCCGGAGCGCAAGTGACTATCATTATCTTCAGCCGCTCTTGCCTCACGCCCGATGCGGAACGCAGCGCCTCCGGGGACTTGTCGCGCCCGGCGCCGAGGCCGATCATCGCGCGCCGTTTGGCCAGCCCGTGGAGGATTGCCCCATGAACGTCGCCACCCATCCTGCTGCATCCACCACCGCCCAAAGCACCGCGCCGCGCCTCACCGAGCTGGCGCGCTTCGCGGGCTGCGCCGCCAAGATCAGCCAGGCCGACCTGCACAAGGCGCTGGCCGGCCTGCCCGTCGCCGCCGACCCGCGGGTGCTGGTGGGGCACGACACGTCCGACGACGCCGCCATCGTCAAGCTGCGCGACGACCTCGCGCTGGTAGAGACCGTCGACATCTTCCCGCCCATCGTCGACGACGCCTTCGACTACGGCCGCATCGCCGCGACCAACGCGCTGTCCGACATCTACGCCATGGGCGGGACGCCCTTGAACGCGCTGAGCTTCGTGGCCTGGCCGGTGGATACGCTGGGCACCGGGCCGCTGCGTCAGGTGCTGGACGGTGCGGCCGCGATCTGCAAGGAGGCCGGCATCGCCATCTCGGGCGGCCATTCGATCGTCGATGAGGAGCCCAAGTTCGGCCTGTTCGTGACCGGCACGATCGATCCGCGCCGCGTCGTGTCCAATGCCGGCGCGCGGCCGGGCGACGCGCTGGTGCTGACCAAGCCGATCGGCACCGGCGTGCTGACCACGGCGGTCAAGCGCAATGCCGCGCCGGAAAGCGTGCTCGAGGCCGCCGTCCGGTCGATGACGACCCTGAACCGGCATGCCGCCGAGGCGATGAATGCGGCCGAGGCTCATGCCGCCACGGACATCACGGGCTTCGGCCTGCTGGGCCATCTCGGCAACATGCTGCGCGCCTCGTCCGCGGCGGCGGGCATGCCGATCGGCGCGCGCCTGTCCTATGCCGCCGTGCCGGTGTTCGACCGCGTCACGGGCTTCCTGAAGGAAGGCCTCTGCCCCGGCGGCACCAAGCGCAACCTCGAATACGCGGCCCCCCAGGCGCGGTTCGCCGACTCGCTGTCGGAAGCGCAGCGCCTGCTGCTGGCCGACGCCCAGACCTCGGGCGGGCTGCTGATCGCCGTGGCGCTGGACAGGGTGGACGCGCTGGTCGCCGACCTGAAGCGGCGCGGCACGCCGGCGGCCGCCGTCATCGGCAGCATCGTCGTCGCCGGCGAGGCGGGCGTGATCGAGGGCTCCTGATCGGGAGTCGGCCCGTCGCCGATGGGAACGAGCCGCAGGACTCCGACCTTCTGGAACGCGAGCCTCAGGCTCGCTCATGAGCGAGCGGGACGCTCGCGATCCGGAAGAGGACATCGACGGCTCATGATCTTCGGGACCGCGAGCCTCCGGCTCGCTCAGAACCATGGAGCGAACGGGACGCTCGCGGTCCGAAAGATTCCGATCGCTCATCCGGAAGACGGCAGCGGCGTCGCCTGGCTGACCGCGAGAAGCCAGCCGTCACGGCCGGTGACATACACGGCGACCCAGCGGACATCGCCGGCGCCCGCGATCCTGCTCCGGCCGGTGACGACCACGGTGGGACCGGCGAACACCCGGTAGCCCAGCTCGCTCGCCGGTGCGTTCTCGATCAGCAGCCTGCCCGCCAGGGCCGACGCGATGCGCGCCGCCTTGTCGTCCATGCGGCCCGAGCCGTCGGTATGCGAGAACGCATCCGCATACATCGACTGCAATGCCTTCAGGTCCTTTTCAGTGACGGCCGTCGCGAGCCGGCCGCGGAACCGCTCGATCTCCTCGATCAGCGACTGCGATTCGGCATGGTCCGGCTGCCGCGGCGGATGGGCGCGCGTCGGCCCCGCCGCGGCCAGCGACAGGACGGGCAACAGCGCCGTCACCAGGGAGCGTCTACGCATTCGTGAACTCTACGCCCGCTGCCGGCGGGACCACCATGGCCTTATAGTGACGCCGTGTCTTTCGCCCCAATCGAGGATGGGCATCGATGATGGCCAGAGTTTCGCTCGTGGTGGCCACGCTGGCGCTCGCGGGATGCCAGACGACGGGCTACGTCGACCCCAATCGCGACCGCAGCGGCGGCTGGGTCGGCGGTGGCGGCTGGGAGAACTTCCGGGCCGGCGCCGAGCCAGCACCGTCGCTGCCGCTCGCGGCGCGGCCGGCGGGCGATGACACGAAGCAGGCCGAAGCGCCGCAGCCCTAGCTGCTCTTCGAGCTGACGCCGGCTTCCGCGAAGGTCGCCATGCCGTTGTGGCACGCGGCCGCCGCCTTGAGCAGCGGGACGGCGAGCGCCGCCGCCGAGGCCTCGCCCAGCCGCATGCCCAGGTCGAGCAGCGGGCGCTGGCCGATCGCGGCCAGCAGCCGGGCGTGGCCGGGCTCGGCCGAGCGGTGCGCCACCAGGCAGTGCGCCAGCGCGCGCCGGTCGAGCGCGTAGAGGACCGCGGCCGCAGCGGTGCAGGCGTAGCCGTCGAGCAGCACGGGGATGCGTCCCATGCGGGCCGCCAGCACGGCGCCGGCGATGGCGGCGAACTCCTCGCCGCCCACCGCCGCCAGCAGCGCCAGCGGATCGCCCGCGGCGATCAGGTCCCGGTGATGCGCCAGCGCCTCGTCGATGACGGCGATCTTGTGCTGCAGCGCCTCGCCCTGCACGCCGGTGCCCGGCCCGGCCCAATCCGCGCCCGTGCCGCCGAACAGCGCAGCGCACAGAGTCGCGGCCGTCGTGGTGTTGGCGATGCCCATCTCGCCCAGGCACAGCACGTCGATGCCGGGCTCCGCCGCCATCATGCCGTAGGCCATGGCGTTGGCGGTCCGCGCCTCGCTCATCGCCGGTCCGCGGGTGAAGTCGTTGGTCGGATGCTCGAGATCCAGCTCGTAGATGCGCAGGTCGGCATCGATGCTCTGGGCGAGCTGGTTGATCGCCGCGCCGCCATTCAGGAAATTCCGCACCATCTGCCTGGTGACTTCCGGCGGATAGGCGGACACGCCGCGCATCGCCACGCCGTGCGCGCCGGCGAACACCGCGATGCGCGGCCGCTCGACACGCGGCACGGCCCGGCCCTGCCAGCCGGCCAGCCATTCGACCATCGCCTCCAGCCGGCCGAGCGCGCCCGGCGGCTTGGTGAGCTCGACCTGGCGGCTGACGACGGCCGTCACGGCTTCCTGGTCGGGGCCGGGAAGCTCGCGCAGCACACGGCGCATCTCTTCGAAAGTGGGATTGGAGGCGTTCATGGCGGGCGCGGACCATCCTATATTTGCCGGATCATGACCAGTCCCAGCGAGCCGCCGGTCAGCCGGCCCCCCTCCTTCGACGAATGGCTGCAGGCTTTCAAGGAGCAGGCCAGCTTCTTCACCGGCCTCAAGCTCGATGTCGGCGCGCCGCGCTGGCAGCTCGCCGACGTGCTGCCGGTGCTGCCGGTCGTCGGGGCGATGGTGGGACTGGCGTCGGGACTGGTGTTCGCGATCATGCGCGGCCTGGGTCCGGGCTGGCTGGCGGCCGTGCTGGCGGTCGGAGCGGCGGTCCTGATGACACGCGCCCTGCACGACGACGGGCTGGCCGACACCGCCGACGGGCTCGGCCCGCACGGCATCGACGCCGAACGGCGGCTTGAGATCATGCGCGACAGCCGCATCGGCACGTTCGGCGTCCTGGCGTTGGCGCTGTCGGTGCTGGTGAAGGTCGCCTGCCTCGCCCAGTTCGGCAGCGCCACCGGGCTGGTCGTGCTGATCGGTGCGCATGCGCTGTCGCGCGCGGTCATCGCCTATCCGCTGCTCGCCTTCTCCCCCGTTCGCGCCGACGGGCTGGGCGTGCGCGCCGGCAAGCCCACCGACAACGACGTCTGGCTGACGATCGGCATCGGCGCCGTCCTGGCCTTCCTGCTGCTGCTGGGCAAGGGCTTCTTCGCCGCCCTCCTGGCGCCGCTCGCCGCCGTCGCCGCCGCCTGGTACGCGACACGCTGGATCGCCGACCGCATCGGCGGCTACACCGGCGACACGCTGGGCGCCGTGCAGCAGAAGGCGGAGATCGCCTTTCTCGTGGTCGCCGCGCTGCTGATCGGCTGATCGTCGTCAATCGACGTAGGGAATCGCCTGCTGCGTGGCGAGGAACTTCTCGCGCAGATGGCCGCCGGCCGTGGTCGGCGGATATTTCGGCGGGTGGTCGGCGTCGGTGCAGCTCGGCAGGCACGACACGACCGCGTCGTAGTTGGGATTCTGGAAGAACACCACCGACTGGCGGCGGCTGCCGGCGACACGGTCCGGCCGCGGATTGACGACGCGATGCAGCGTCGAGACCCAGCGGTCGTTGGTCCAGCGCGCCAGCATGTCACCGACATTGACCACGAAGGTTCCGGGCACATGCGGCACGTCGAACCATCGCCCGTCCCTGCCCTGCACCTGAAGGCCGCCCGGCCGATCCTCGGTCTTGAGGATGGTGAGGCTGCCATAGTCGCTGTGCGCGCCGGCGCGGAGCTGGCCGGGCTCGGGCGGAACCTCCGGCGCCGGATAGTTGCGGACCCGCAGGCGGCTGATGCTGCGATCGACGCTGACATCGAAATGGGCCTCGGGCAGGTCGAGCGCCAGCGCGAACAGCCGCATGAGGTCGACCGCCAGCGCATCCATGACGCGATAGTAGCGCTCGTAGGCGTCACGCAGCCCGGCCGGCCGCTCAGGCCAGAGGTTGGGCGCAAAGTGCCGTCCGGCGGCGGCGGCCGTGTAGTAGCCGGTGCCACCGACATCGACCGGCCCGATCATCAGGCTCTCGTTCAGGTCGCCGGCCGCGCTGCCGCCGCGGCTGCGCACCAGCACCTCGGCCTCGAGGGGCATGTAGCCGCGCGTCACGTCGGGTGCCGGGCGCACAATGCGCATCTTCTCCGCCAGCGGCAGGTCGAAGAAGGCGCGGCTGGGCGCCCCGACCGCCCCGATCAACGCAGGATCCACACCCTGCCCGCCGGTCACCATGAAACCGATCTCCCCGCCGGGGGGGGGGGAACCCCCAGCGGGGGGCGCCCCCCCGGCCCCCGGCCCC
>Ga0182792_1000530_pt1 | contig 35132 bp, 31 predicted proteins | sample Passage237B_FD_130497 | JGI IMG/M metagenome (GOLD analysis project Ga0182792, IMG submission 130497) | Cellulose adapted compost microbial communities from Newby Island Compost Facility, Milpitas, CA, USA - Passage2 37B (version 2) (version 2) ...
ATCGAAGCCGTATTCCTGGGAGTGCTCACACAAGAATTCGAAACTCCCTTCCCTGTTCCTTCCAAACCGATGGTCATAGCCAATGACGAGCTTTCGGGTGCCGATCGCATCGACCAGCACGGTACGGATAAATTCGTCGGAGGTCAGCTCCGAAAAAGAACGGGTAAACGGCAGTACCAGTAAATGTTGTACCCCGAGCTTGCTGAAGAGCTGCATTTTCTCTCCCAGGGTGGAAAGGAGTTTGAGATCACTGCAGTCGTCGGCATTGACGACCATTCGGGGATGCGGCCAGAAGGTGATTACCACGCTCTCACCGTTACAGCTATGGCAGACTTCAAGCAGACGGGCAATCACTTTCCTGTGGCCGAGGTGTACACCGTCAAACATACCACTGGTAACTACTGCGTTATCCAGCCGCTCAAAATCTTCCAGACGACGATATACTTTCATGTCCATGGGCTGATGACGAACTGTCTCTACTCGTTGGGTAATCCCAGCTCGGTTCTTTTAATCCTGATAAATGTCTCCAGGTCCGAAGCATCCTCCACCCTGAATTCACCAATCCGGGTTCTTCGTAAAGCCTTCAGATAAGCCCCGCTGTTGACGAGTTTACCGAAGTCCCGAACCAGGCTGCGGATATAGGTACCTTTAGAACAAACAATTCTGAAATTGATTTCCGGAAAACCGCTTTTGTCGATTTCGAATTCCTTCACCCAGACTTTCCGGGGTTTAATTTCGACCGCTTCACCCCGGCGGGCTTTCTTGTAGAGTCTTTCCCCGTCCATGCGCACGGCGGAATAGATCGGCGGATACTGGTCCAGTTCACCGGTCAATGCCTGGAGGGCATCCCCGATCCAGCTGCCTTCCAGCACGTGATCTATCGGATACTCGGCATCAAATTCGGTTTCCAGGTCGATGGATGGCGTAGTCTTGCCCAATACCAGGGTGCCGGTATATTCCTTCTCCTGCGCCTGGTATGACTCGATATCCCGGGTCTTTTTACCCGTACAGAGAATGAGCAGGCCGGTTGCCAGGGGGTCCAGGGTACCGGCATGGCCGATTTTCTTAAACCTGCATGCCTTTTTCAGCTTGTTCACTACGTCGAAAGACGTCCAGGTAAGCGGTTTGTCGATGAGAATGACCTCTCCGGGGTCGGGTACCGGTTGGCTTTTCGTACTCTCTTCAGTCACACTAAACAATGTCAAGTTTTACACCGGATGCCAGCAATACCAGCAGAAGCAGGCCGAGAGCGATCCGGTAATAGCCGAATACTTTAAACCCGTATTTGGTCAGGAAGTTAATAAAAAATTTGATGGCCAGGAGGGCCACGACGAAGGCTACCAGATTGCCCCAGAGCAGAATCTGAATGTCTTCCGCCTGGATGGTGTCGTAGGTTTTCAGCAGTTTATACCCACCCGCAGCGGCCATGGTCGGCACTGCCAGGAAGAAGGAGAATTCTGCTGCCTGTTTTCTGGAAAACCCCTGCACCATGCCCCCGATGATGGTAGCCGCTGATCGCGAAACCCCGGGGATCATGGCAATGCATTGAAACAGCCCAATTTTGAATGCCTGGGCAAAACTCATAGGCTTATCCTGCTGCGGAGCGTTGATCCATCGATCGATATACACCAGAATGATCCCGCCCATCAAAAGCATAAGGGCAACGACATATACGTTCTCCAAAAGGCTGTCGATCAGATCATTCAGTAAAAAACCGAAAACCGCGGCCGGGATAAAGGCTACCAAAAGCTTCAGGTAAAAATTAAAATCTATATCCTTCACGAACCTCTTCCAATATAGAACGACCACCGAAAGGATGGCTCCGAACTGGATGTTCACGGTAAACATTTTTACAAATTCCTCCTGGCCTATACCCATCAGGGACGAGGCAATAATCATGTGTCCCGTAGAAGAGACCGGCAGGAATTCGGTAAGTCCCTCTACAATAGCCAGTACGGCCGCTTGCCAGAATGTCATTTATTTTGCAGGTTTTTTAAAGAGTGCCCAGAATTCGAAGATAAAGCCGCCGATCACTACCAGAGGTCCCAGTGTCAGCCCCAGGAATCCGAATCCGAACTCCTCCTTATCCAGGCTCATGATAAAAAATCCTGTCAGGATGATGGCGATGCCGATCAGCATCAGTTTGTAGTTGACAGAAGAAAACGGAAAATCTTTTTTTTCAGCCATTGTGAAATGGTTTATGAATCAGATGATAGTTTCAAATCAGTAAAGTTCGTCGAGGCTTATCTGCAGGTAGCGGGAGAGTGACTGGTAGGTGCAGGCTAGTCCCACCAGAATTCCCAGCAGGATAATACACACCAGCAATACTCCGAGTTTGGAATATTCCTGCAGCATGACAAGCCCTTCGATATTCCGGACGGCTGCCTGCTGGAGTATTACCAGCAGCACGGAGGCAAGCACACCGCCGATAGCGCCCTGGATAGCTCCATGTACCAGGAAAGGGCGTTGTATAAATCCGTCGGTCGCTCCTACCAGCTGCATACTTCGGATCAGGAAACGCTGCGAATAGATCGCAAGCTTGATCGTATTGTTGATCAGTATGACGATAATGATGAGCAAAATGATGGCAAAGGCGGCCAGAATCAGGTAGATCTTGGCAATGTTGCGGTTGATCTGATCGGCCAGGTTCTGGTGGTAGACCACCTCATGAACCCCCTTGAGTCTTTCCAGCTGGCCCTGTATCGCTTTCAGTTTTTCCTCGTTGAAATATTCCTCGGCAATTTTCACCCGGTAACTGTCGAGCAGAGGGTTCTCCCCCAGCAGCGTGGTAAAATCTTCCTTGGTGCCTTCTATAAACTCTTTGGCAGCCTGCTCCTTGGAAACGAATACTACGGCTGAATCGACACCGGTCAATACAAAGGGCTTGGTCTTGATTTCCTTGTAGATGGTTTCACGGTCAGCCGGACTGAGATTCTTTTCCACAAAAACAGTCACGACCAAATTTTGCTTGATGATCGATACGAGTTTTCGGGACTGTATCACGAGCAAACCACAGAAACCGATCAGAAAAAGGGCAGCCGTCAGACTGACCACGATCATCGTATTGGGGTAACTACCAATTTTTTTCTTTTTTGCCATCCTGATTATTTACCCAAAAAAACGTATTGTCACAAAAGTAAGGATTAATATGTAATCAACCGGAAAATGTGAGCCAGTTAACTTAATTTAACGACATTACAGGGTTTCTACCTCTTCTATGACCATTTCCCATTCGACGGTCGCCTCCTCAAGCCTTTCCTTTACCGTGGCATAAAGCGCATTGGTTTCGGCCAGTTTTGCAGGGTCTCCGTAGACTTCGGGCAATGCCAGCCGGGACTCGATTTCCATTTTCTGCTTTTCCATGCGCATGATTTCTCCCTCCAGCTCCTCGGCCTTTTTCTGGAGCTGACTGCGCCGGGCTTTGGTTTCATCGCTGCTTCGGGCAGGTTTGCTATCCCGGCTGACGGTCTTCTTCCGGGTGTCGCTTTCCTCCTGAACCGGCTGAACCCTATCCTCCATCCACATACAGTATTCGGCATAGGTGCCGGGATATTCCTTGATCTGCTGATCTTCGATAAACCAGATCTTGTTGGCAATGGATTCGACGAAATACCGGTCGTGCGAAACGACGATATAACTACCCTCGTACTGCTGCAGTGCCTGTATCAGGATATTCACCGACTGCATGTCGAGGTGGTTGGTAGGTTCGTCAAGCAGCAGGAAGTTGGCTTCGGAGAGCAATACCTTGGCCAGGGCTACCCGGGATTTTTCTCCTCCCGACAGTACCTTGATCTTTTTGAACACCTCGTCGCCGGTAAAGAGGAAACAGCCCAACACCGTCCGCAACGAAGCTTCCGTCTTGGTCGGATTGGCATATTTCAGCTCTTCGATCAGGTTGTTTTCGAGGTTCAACGATTCCAGCTGGTGCTGGGCGTAAAATGTAAACTGCACATTATGCCCCAGGCGTCTGCTCCCTTCCACCGATTCGGTACCGGCTACAATCCGCAGGGCTGTCGACTTACCTTTACCGTTGGCTCCAATCAGGGCGATCTTGTCTCCCCTTTCAATCGATATGGTGGTATCCTTTAGAATCTGCTTGTCTCCGTATGCCTTTGAGACATTTTCCAGGTGCAGGATATGCCGCCCGGGCTGGGTCGTAAACTGAAAACGGAAATGGACCTTGGTATTTTCGTCGATTACCTGATCGACCAGTTCCATTTTCTCCAGGGCTTTCACGCGGCTCTGCACCTGACGGGCTTTGGTAGCCTTGGCCTTGAACCGTTCGATGAACCTTTCGGTCTGCCGGATCTTTGCCTGCTGGTTTTCGAAAGCACCGCGCTGGATTTCATTCCGCAAGGCTTTCTCTTCCAGATAAAAAGAGTAATTCCCCGGATAGTGATGCAGCTTAGCTCCCGACACTTCGACGATGTTGTCCACTACGTTGTCCAGAAATTCCCGGTCGTGGGACACGACAATCACCGCTCCTTCATAGGTCTGAATATATTTTTCCACCCACTGAATCGACGGAAGATCAAGGTGGTTGGTAGGCTCATCGAGCATCAGCAGGGAAGGTTTCTGCAGCAGAAGTTTGGCCAGCATTACCCGCATACGCCATCCTCCCGAAAACTGCCGGAGAGGTTTATGCAGGTCTGTGGTTGAAAACCCGAGTCCTTCCAGGATTGATTCTGCCTTTGACTGAACGGAGTAGCCGTCGAGCGCTTCAAACTCCTCCTGAAGTTTGGCCAGCTTATCCACGAGTTCATCCTGATAGTCCACCTCCATCTGGTGCAGGACCTTGTCGATCTGTGCCTGCAATACATTCTGGCGCTCAAAGGCCTGCATTGCTACCGACAAAATGGAATCGTCAGTCTGATAGGACAAGAGGTCCTGGTTCAGGAAGCCTATGGTGCAGTCTCCCGACTTGGATATATTTCCGCCGTCTGGCTGATATTCTCCATTGATCAGACGCAGCAGCGTCGACTTACCGGTACCGTTGAGCCCGATAAGCCCCAGCTTCATTTTAGGTTTAATATGCAGTGACGCCTCTTCGTATAGCGGTCTGTCACCCAGATAATAACTTAAATTGGTAATTGAAATCATAGCGCAAAGTTATGGCGAAAATCGGGCTGTAAAAACGCGATTCACGGAAGAGTAAAAATTTTTATCCCCCACCGGTCAGTATTACAGCTGATTCCGGGAGAAATATTTCGCAGTTTCAGCCTTCTTTCACGCAGTTTTTTTTCATTTTCATTTTACGTTTTACGCTCCCAGTTCTTAATTTTTTTAGGTCTTCACGCGAAGAATTTTAAACTTTTTATCAATTTAGCCTGGGGAGTTAGGGCACGATATACGTTTTGCAGACAAAAACATTTGGTAATAGGTGTAAAAAAACAGGCGAATAAGCATGCAACAAATTCGTGGTTAAGCACTTCCTGTATTATTAAGTAGTACTTTTTTTTCAGTTTCCGGATATCTGTTAAGGTATATCTACCACTGGTTTTCCCGGACGATATGGGGAAACGGCATCTTTCTCGAAAGCTTCAGCCTCCGGGGGATTTCAGAAGGTACGCTTTCCTGAATGCGTTGGATATTCGGTCTGAACCAGCTCAACAAACGCCTGAAATTTATGGCTATAAAGGGTCAGATTTTGCTGAATTCTAAGACGGGTGATACGTATCAGTTTCTGGAAACTTCCTATGACAGCAACGGCGAAAGCGTTACGATGCGGATGAATGTCAAGAGCAGGGGAAAACAGGTGCCAGACCATATTCACCTGCTGCAGGAAGAAACTTTTGAAGTAATATCCGGTGAACTGACGATCTTGTATGACAACCAGGAACGTACGCTCAAGCCTGGCGAAAAAATTACGTTACCCACCGGCAAGCCTCACAATCATTTCAACAAGGGCAACACGCCGGTCGTCTATGTACAAACCGTTACCCCCGCGCTGGACTTTGAATTTCTGGTAGAAAATCTGGTAGGACTCTCTTCCGACGGTAAAAGACCCAATGGCAAAAGCAGCCTGCTGCAGGAACTGGTCATCCTCCGGTATATTGATAGCAAGACTTTTCTGGCCGGCATTCCCATTTTTTTGCAGAAAGTACTGATGAACATCCTCGGCCCTATTGGACGTGCAATGGGCTACCGCGCCATTTACCGAAAATATTCCGGAATAGAAAAATAGGGATCCTGTTGAAAAGGTCAGCTATTTTTTTGCTTTCTTCAGGACGGAATTGAAAGTACAATCACAATGGCTTCAGGAATAATTGCCGTACTGGACGATATTGCGGCGTTAATGGATGATGTTGCACTGGCCAGCAAGATGGCTACCAAGAAAACTGCCGGTATTCTCGGAGACGACCTGGCAGTAAACGCGGAAAAAGCTACCGGTTTTCTGGCCTCCCGGGAAATTCCGGTGTTGTGGGCCATCACCAAGGGCTCTTTCCTGAACAAAGCCATAATCATCCCGGTTGCACTGGCCCTGAATGCTTTTTTCCCCTCCGTAATTACCCTGATACTCATTGCAGGCGGCATCTATCTGGCCTATGAAGGGGTGGAAAAAATCTACGAAAGTATTTTTCACCGTCCTAAAACCGGAGCGGAAGTGATTATTAAACAGGAAAATGCCGATTCGGAAAAAGCGAAAATCAGGTCGGCAGTCACGACCGACTTCATACTTTCCGTAGAAATTATCATTATCGCCCTGGGAACGGTCCTGGAAGAAGAACTTCCGGTGCAGATTCTGACCGTCTGTGTAGTCGGATTTCTGGCAACCGTAGGCGTTTACGGAGTGGTGGCGCTCATCGTCCGGATGGATGATGCGGGCTACCGGCTGATCAAACGCTCGGAAGACAGGGGATTGTGGGGCTGGCTGGGCCATCTGCTCGTCAATGCGCTCCCCATCCTCATTAACCTCCTCGGTATCATCGGAACGATCGCCTTGTTACTGGTAGCCGGAGGCCTGCTCAATCATAACATCGCATTCTTCCACCATCTTTTCCCCGAAGTTCCGACCATGCTGAAAGAGTTCTGCCTCGGCTTTCTGGCAGGACTGGCAGCACTGGCTCTTGTTGCTCCCCTGAAAAATATCTTCGGAAAAAAGGAAGCCTCTCAATGAGGCAACCGGTTTTTGAGTAACCCGTATACCCAGGTTCCTGCAATGGCACTGAGCAGGGTCACCAGGACCACGGTGGCACCATAACCTATCTGCGCATAGAGGGGTCCGGGACAGGCCCCTGTTATAGCCCAGCCGAAGCCGAAAATCAGTCCGCCATAGATCTTACCCTTGTCAAACTTCTTCGGGGTGATAATGATCGGCTCTCCGTATATCGTTTTTACATTGAATTTTCTGATCAGCCACACGGAAACCATACCGACCGCTACAGCTGAACCGATAACGCCGTACATATGAAATGACTGCAGCCGGAACATTTCCTGGATCCGGAACCAGCTGATTACTTCGGCCTTGATGAGGATAATGCCGAATATAATCCCGGCCGCCAGGTATTTCAGGTTGTGGTACCAGGGGTGATGCAAGCGACTCTGGTTGGCACACATCGCATCGGCGACGGGCTCGGCAATCTCGGTTTTGAGTTCGTTATTCATAGGGGTCGCGGTCTGAATTTAAAGGGAAAGAATATAGGGTAAAACGAAATTGGCCACCAGGAACCCTCCGGCCATGAAGCAAAGGGTGGCAACCAGGGATGGCCACTGCAGGGTCGCCAGTCCCATGATCGAATGACCGCTGGTACAGCCTCCCGCATACCGGGTCCCGAAGCCTACCAAAAATCCGCCGACCACCATCAGGACAAATCCTTTCAGCGTGAACAGCGCGTCCCAGTTCATCAGCTGCACAGGTACCAGACTGCTGAAGTCGGTAATTCCATATCCCGCCAATTCTTCAACCAGCGCGGGCGCTACCTGAACCGGATTTCCATCCTGCAGATAAAGAGCCGCAATGACGCCGCCCAGCAAAATTCCACCGACATAAAACAGGTTCCAGGATTCCCGTTTCCAGTTGTAGCTGAAGTATGGAATATTAGCCGGAAGACAGGAGGCGCAGATATGCCTTAACGAAGAACTGATACCAAACGATTTGTTTCCCAGAATCAGCAGGAAGGGTACCGTCAACCCGATCAGGGGTCCGGCCACGTACCAGGGCCAGGGTTGCGAAATAAATTCTATCATACGTTTTTAAATAAGAGGTAATATTGGGAGGATAACGTTTTTCCTAATACTGTCGTTCCGTGCATGGGTACCACGTCGGTTTTTTTCCCACCAGGTATGATCAGGGTCATAGGAACTGCCGGTTGCCTTTCTTCAATTTGCACCGTTTTGTGATAGCTATTTAGAATTATTATACTTTAAGCCAGGAACTATAACTCCGTTTACAAGATAATCCCGTATTTTTGCCCCGCAATTTTTTGGTATTTATAAATTTTACGAGCCACCCGAAATGCGAAGATTCATATGCAGTATAGTTTTGGCCGCTTTTATGCTGGGCTGTTCGAATGAGCAGGACGCGCTGGAGCAGAAAGTAGTTGAAAATTATGCGGAGATAGTATACGCCAATTACGAAGATGTCGTAGCCGATGCTCTGAAACTGCAGTCGGCCGTGCACGATTTTCTTGAAAACCCTTCCGAAGAGTTGTTCAACAAGGCCAGGCAGGCCTGGATCGACGCCCGTCCCTCCTACCTGCAGACCGAAGCTTACCGCTTTTATAACGGCCCCATCGACGACGAAAACGGGCTGGAAGGTTTCATCAACGCCTGGCCGCTGGACGAGAATTTTATCGACTATGTCTACGATGAGAATACCGGTAAAATCATTTATGGAGGTGTGATTAACAGTCCTGATGAATTTCCCGAAATCACGGCCGACCTGCTGCTTAAGGAAAACGAGGTTCACGGTGAGGCGGATGTAAAGGTAGGATACCATGCCATCGAATTCCTGCTCTGGGGCCAGGACCGCTATGAGGACGGACCGGGCCGCCGCCCCTATACCGATTATCTTACTGGCGCCGGGGCAACGGCACCTAATGGTGAAAGACGCAGACAATATCTGCAGGTCGTAACCGACCTCCTGGTCGATTACCTGACACAGGTACGGGACGCATGGGCACCCGGCAGTGCTTACCGTACATCATTTACCGCGAAGGAGAATGTCCGCAATTCCCTCACCAAGATCCTTTCGGGTATGGGTAAGCTTTCGAAGGGAGAGCTGGCCGGTGAACGTATGACCGTGGCACTGGAAAATAAGGACCAGGAAGACGAGCACTCCTGTTTTTCGGACAACACCCACAATGACATCATTTACAACCAGGTAGGGATTTACAACATTTACAAAGGCGAATACAAGCGGTCGAACGGCGATGAAATCAGGGGTCCGGGGCTGTATGACCTGGTAAAGCTCAGGGATGAAGCAGCTGCCCAATCCATAGGCGAACAATTCGAACGCACGCTTTCAGCCGCCAAAGCCATCCCGGCCCCTTTTGACCAGGCAATCATTCACCAGCCCGAAACGGTTCAGCAGACCATTCGGGAACTGCGTAAGCAGTCGGACGAAATCCAGAACATTGCCCTGGCCATCGGTCTGCAACTGGTCATTCCCGAAACAAATGAGTGATTCGGTTTGTTATGTCATTGGGTATGTGCTTAAGGTCTGAACATCTGGACTACCTTTGCTTTCGTCAGTATTCCGAAGGTGCACATACCCTACTTTTTTCCCTCTGAAATGCAGAGTTCAATTAAATTAATCATTTTGGCTGCCCTCATCTCCGCCTGCGCCGAAAAACCGGAACAGGATGAAGAGCTGATGGGTGGAAAGGAAGGTACTGTGTTCAATCAGTCGGCAGATGCCCTGGGACAGCCCATGCCGAATCTGACTCACGAGGAGATCAGGAAATTCCAGATCGGGAATTCGCTCAACCGAAACAACTGGGTCGCCGCCCCTTCTTCCACCTCTGCGCGAGATGGTCTGGGGCCTCTGTTCAATGCTACGGCCTGTGCCAGCTGTCACACCCGCGACGGTCGGGGCCTCCCCTTCAACAGTGCGGGGCAACCTACCCAGTCTCTGCTGTTCCGGTTGTCCGTGCTTACGGCAGAAGGTCAGGTGGTACCCGAACCCACCTATGGCAACCAGTTGCAGCATCAGTCGATTGCCGGCGTAAAGCCGGAAGGAAAAATCCGGATTGATTACGAAGAAGTCCCCGGACAGTATCCCGACGGCACTCCGTACAGCCTGCGTAAGCCCCGTTATCAGATTGTAGAACCGGGCTATGGCCCTGTGCATCCGGAAGTGATGATTTCCCCACGGCTGGCACCCCACATGGCCGGCATCGGTCTGCTCGATGCGGTTAGTGAGGAAACCATACTGAAACAGGCCGATCCTGACGACCAGGACGGGGACGGTATCTCCGGCCGGCCGAATTACGTTTTCAATGTACGCCAGGGGAAAAATACGCTGGGTAAATTCGGGTGGAAAGCCAACGAACCGACGGCCGAACAGCAGATTGCCGGAGCGTTCGTCAACGACATAGGGATCACTTCTGCCCTTTTTCCGCATGAAAGAATGACGGACCCGCAGGTGAAGGCGCATCCAGGCCTGCCCAACGGCGGAAATCCGGAACTGGACGATGATGCCCTGGATGATGTGACCTTCTACGTACGTACGCTGGCCATTCCTGCCCGGCGGGAATGGGACAACAAGGACGTACTGAAAGGGAAAGTACTTTTCGAGAAGGCCGGCTGTACCTCATGTCACCTGCCGAAATTAACCACCGCGCCTGATGCAACCCCGAAATATCTGGCCAATCAGGTGATACGTCCGTTTACTGATTTGCTTTTGCATGATATGGGGGAAGGCCTGGCAGATAATCGTCCCGACGGCCTGGCGACCGGCTCCGAATGGCGTACGGCACCTCTGTGGGGCATAGGCCTGCAGAAGGTCACCAATAAACATACTTTTTTCCTGCACGACGGAAGAGCCCGAAATCTGGAGGAAGCCATACTCTGGCATGGCGGCGAGGCGGAAAAAGCCAGAGACAATTTCATGAATTTCTCCAAAAGCGAACGGGCTCTGTTGATCCGGTTTATTGAATCACTCTAACGACTATGAAAGCGACCTCCACCCGAACATATGTTATTAACCGGACCTGTTTCGTGCTGATCCTGACCGCCATCCTGGGGTTAGGCTGTTCGGAAAAGAAGCGCGAACTGCAGAATTCGAACCGGAAAGACGTACTGGATACGCTGGCAGCCAGGGTCATTATCCCTGCTTTTGAAGACCTGCACACCCAGGCCCAACTATTGGTAATAGCCGCCCGCACCTTCACCGAAACTCCGTCAGAAAACACGCTCGGGGCAGTGCGAAACCAGTGGCTGGAAACGACTTCCGCCTGGAAACGGGCAAGCACCTATACCTTTGGCCCGATCGAAGATCATTTCCTGTCGGGCGGAATTTACTACTCTGGGGTCCATTACGCCAATATTGAAAAGAGCATACAGACCGCAGGGAAAATCGACAATGCCTTTATCAATTCGCAGGGAAGTAGCCTTAAAGGACTTAAAGCCATCGAATATCTGTTATACAAGGATGACAGGGTTCTGGCGGAATTTGGGGCTTCCACCGCACGCAAAAACTATCTGCTGGCACTGACAGAAAATCTTACCGCGCAGACGCAAAAGGTCCTTGACCTTTGGACCAGCGGTGAACAGCCATACCGGGAAACTTTTGTAAATGCGACGGGCAGGGAACTGAACAGCTCGCTCTGCATTCTGGTCAACAAGACGATTCAGCAAATCAACATGATCCGGGATGAGCGGCTGGCCATGCCCATGGGCATGCACCGGGAACAGACGCCCCGTACCGATATGATCGAAGGCCGGCTGAGCAAAAGCTCGGTGACGTTGCTGAAAAATGAAATCCGGAGCATTCAAAACCTGTACAGCAACAAGGGCATCAACACACTGCTCGACCAGATGGAGGCGACCTACGAAGGCGAACCTCTTTCCGCGCGGATCGACCAGCAATTTGAAACAGTTTACCAGCTGACGGACGCGCTACCCAATGGCCTTGAAGAAGCAATTGTCACCGATAAGGAGGCGGTAAAAAATATACATGATCAGTTGAAGAAACTTCAGATCCTGCTGGAAGTAGATGTGGTGAACCATCTGGGCATTATTCTTACCTTCAGCGACAATGACGGAGACTGATCTTTTTAGCCATTTTGTTTAACTATCCATTATCATGTTTAAATCACGCTCACTTTTTCATATAGCAATCGTCTCAGGCCTACTGATGGCCTGTGGAGGCGGTAATGACGAACAGGTAGTCAATGTCTATACCCACCGGCATTACGAGGCGGACAACGAATTGTACAGGAAATTTACCGACGAAACCGGTATCAGGGTCAATGTCATCAATGCCAACGCCGATGAGCTTATTCAACGGCTGCAGAGTGAGGGGCCAAATTCGCCTGCTGACGTACTGATCACCGTAGACGGCGGCCGGCTGAACCGCGCCATGGACAAAGGCCTGCTCCAGGCGGTCGAGTCGGAGGTTCTGAATGCCAACGTTCCCGCTGAATTCCGCGAACCGGGCGGACACTGGTACGGAATGACCTACCGGGCACGCATCATCGTCCATGCTACGGATCGTGTTAAACCGGGCGAAATCAAAAATTACGAAGACCTGGCCGATCCTAAATGGAAGGGAAAGGTTCTGGTACGCTCTTCCGAACACGTTTACAACCAGTCCCTGACAGCTTCCATGCTTCTGGCCGACGGTGAAGAAAAGACGGCAGCCTGGGCGAAAGGCCTGGTAGCCAATTTCGCCAGAGATCCGAAGGGCAACGACCGTGATCAGGTTAAAGCCATTGCAGCCGGAGAGGGCGACATTGCGATCGTCAACAGCTACTATATCGGTTTGATGCTGCACAGCGAAAATGTCGAGGAGAAAAAGGCCGCTGAAAGCATTACGCTGGTATTCCCCAACCAGGACAACCGGGGGACACATGTCAATATCAGTGCAGCCGGGGTGACTAAATACGCGCCCAACCGTGAAAATGCCGTAAAATTCCTGGAATTTCTGTCCGGAGCAACCGCGCAGGAAGTTTTTGCAGGGACAAATTTTGAATATCCCGTCAATCCAACAGTACCTTTGTCGGAAACTTTGGTATCCTGGGGTACTTTCAAAAAGGATAACGCGAACGTTTCGGAAATCGGTCGCCTGAATGATCAGGCGGTTATCATTATGGAAGACGCCGGTTGGAAGTAACCGCCCCCAGGCTGGATTGCAGTGTAATTAAAAACAGGTTGAAAAAAAGATATATTTGGTGGAACGGGTGGGTATTTGCGGCAGTATTGCTCCTGCTGGTCGTATGTACGCCGGTATTTACCCTGCTTACGCACCTGGTATCGTCCCCGGGAACGCACTGGGACCAGGTAGGCCCCAAAATCCTCGACAGTTATCTTAAGGATACCCTGATACTACTGGTCGGGGTAGCGTTCTTTACTTTCCTCCTGGGAACCAGTTCAGCCTGGCTGGTCTCGTCCTACGAATTCCCGGGACGGAAATACCTCGAATGGCTACTTATCCTGCCGATGGCTTTCCCGTCCTACATGATGGCCTACAGCTACATCGGCATCCTGGAATATACCGGACCCGTCCACAGCTTTCTCAGGAATTCGTTGGGCTGGGAAATTACCGGTCCGCTGATCGACCTCATGAACCTGCCGGGCGGGATTTTCATATTCTCCATCACGCTCTTCCCTTACGTCTATCTTTTTGCCCGTACTTCCTTTGTGTCCAGCTCCCGTGAGATACAGGATGCAGCAGCACTGCTGGGTGCGTCACCTGTCCGGACATTCTTTTCGGTAGCCCTTCCCATGGCCCGGCCGGCCCTGGCAGGCGGGATTGCCCTGGCTTCCATGGAAGTTCTGAACGACTACGGCACCGTAAAATACTTCGGGCTCAATACCTTCACCACCGGCATATTCAGAGCCTGGCTAACCCTTGGCGATCTCGACAGCGCCATCAAGCTCGCGGCCATCCTGACGACCCTCGTACTGGCGTTGCTCTGGATGGAATACTACCAGCGTGGAAACAAACGGTGGAGTTCCAAAAGCGGCCGGACAGTCCCTCCGCACCGGATCTGTCCTTCAAAACCGGTTCAGTGGGTATTTACCGGGGTCTGCCTCCTTATTGTGCTGCTCGGTTTTCTCTTTCCGTTCAGCCAGCTGGTTTACTGGGCCATCAAGACGGCACACAAGGTGATCGACGCCTCCTTCGGAATGATCGTGGTAAAGAGTTTCTCCCTCGCGGCGGGCTCCTCGGTTCTGATCGTGTTCATGGCCATCGTCCTGCTTTACGCCGTACGGGTGTCGGGCATGCATGGTATGCGCTATGTGACCCGTATCGCCTCCCTTGGGTACGCCATTCCGGGGGCCGTAATAGCCGTAGGCATCATGGCTCCCGTAATTGGATTCGACAAATGGCTGCTTCGCGTAGCCCCGCTGGATGGGAAACTGCTGCTTTCTTCCGGTTTATTCATGCTCCTGTTCGCCTATCTGGTACGTTTCATGGCCGTGGGATACAATGCCATCGATACCGGTTTTCAGAAGGCCGGGAAAGACATCAATGACGCCTCCCGAATGCTGGGATTCAATACGTGGCACACGCTCTGGAAGGTCGACCTGCCGCTGATCAGGAAAAGTATAGCGGCCGCCCTCTTGTCGGTCTTTGTAGACGTTATCAAGGAGTTGCCGCTCACGCTGATTCTTCGTCCGTTCAATTTCCATACGCTCGCCACCAAGGCCTTCGACATGGCCACCAACGAGCAGATTGCCGAGTCGGCCAATGCTTCTTTAATTGTAATTTTAACGGGAATTTTACCCGTTGTCCTACTCAATCGAATTATCCGAAAATCACATTGATATGCCCCCGGTATTAGAACTACGAAATATTGCCAAAACCTATCCCGGCGGTCATCGCAGGGCGGTAGACGCTATTTCGCTCGAAGTCGAGAAGGGAGAAATTCTTTCACTGGTCGGAGAAAGCGGCTCGGGAAAAACCACCCTGCTTCGGATCATTGCCGGGCTTGAACACCCCGATGAAGGATCTCTGGTACTGTCAGGACAGGTAATTACGGAAGGAAAGAAAGCCGTTCCCCCGCATAAACGGAATATCGGCATGGTATTCCAGGACTATGCACTTTTCCCCCACATGACCATTGCTGAAAATGTAGGCTTTGGGTTGAAGGGATACAGTCCGACGGAAAAAAAGAAAATTATAGAAGAGACACTGGCGCTCACCGGACTGGAAGAAAATCTTTCAAGATACCCCCATCAGCTGTCAGGAGGACAGCAGCAGCGTGTAGCCCTGGCCAGAGCGCTGGCCCCCAGGCCCAATATACTCCTGCTCGATGAGCCCTTCAGCAACCTGGACACCGTTCTTCATGACCGCATCCGTGAGGACCTGCACAAGATTCTGAAGGCTACGGGTATCACGACCATTCTGGTGACCCACCACACGCGCGATGCCCTCAGCATGGCCGATAAAGTGGCGGTGATTTACCGCGGACAGTTGCTGCAGGCCGATACCCCCCGGACCATCTACCGCAACCCTGTGAGCGGCTATGTGGCCAATCTTTTCGGAAAGTTCAGCTGCATACCCTATCAAACGGCGGTCGACGGTTTCAAAACTCCTTTTGGCTTCATCCGCTCTGAATTACGTCCAGCTTCATCCAGTCAGACCTGGCTTTTCTTCCGCCCTGAGCAGGTGAAGATTGTAAATGAGCCGAACGCACCCGGCCCTGACATACTCGAGGGCGTAGTAGCATCCTCGGTATTCCTGGGCGATTATCACCGGATCGTGCTAAAACCAACGTCTGATGATCCTGCATCACAACTGACCATTCATGCAGATGTTTCCTACACCCCGGGGACTATCCTCCGGTTCTACATCGACAAAGTCAGAACCGTGGATTTTGGCAACGCCTGAGCAGCAGGTTAACACCCTTTACTCGCTGGCTTTTTTCCGGGTGCTATTCGGCACCATGATGACACTGGCTCTGATCCGGTTCATGGCGTACGGCTGGGTCACGGAATTCTATGTAGAGCCGCGCTATTTTTTTTCTTACTACGGATTTGAATGGGTCAGGCCTCTCCCAGCCCCCTACATATACCTTTTCTATGGTGCCATGGTGGCAGCAGCCCTCCTGATTGCCCTGGGTTTTCTCTACCGGCCTGCCATTCTGGTATTTTTTGTCCTGTTTACCTACGCCGAACTATGGGATAAGACCTTTTACCTCAACCACTACTACCTGATCAGTCTGCTGTCGTTTCTGATGCTGTTTCTTCCGATGAACGCGGTGGGGTCGGTTGACAGCCGGTTTCGGAAAAAAAAACTGGTCCTCCCCCGAATCAACTGGGCTAACTTGCTGAAAATCCAGCTGGGTACGGTCTATTTTTTTGGGGGAATAGCCAAGATCGGCTATGACTGGCTCTTCCTGGGTCAGCCGCTGAAGATCTGGTTTGCAGCCAATGCCGATATTCCGGTAATCGGTCCCCTGCTGAACCTGCCCCTGGTACCCTATTGCGTAGCCTGGGGGGCTATGATTTTTGACCTGACAGCACCTTTCTTACTGTTTTTCCGGAAAACCCGACCCTGGATATACCCCGTTGTGATCCTCTTTCATGTTCTCACCGGCATTCTTTTTCCGATTGGGATGTTTCCCTGGTTTATGTGTGCTTACAGCCTGCTGTTTTTTGAGCCGGAATGGCACCGGAAGTGGGTGGAGACATTATTTGGAAGGAAAGAAATCCCTCCCATTAAAAGCAGCGCACGAATCATCGATCCTGCCCGCGGCGGGTTGTTTACCCTGTTTTTCCTGTTCCAGTTGCTGATGCCCTTCCGGGCGTGGCTCTATCCGGGCAATCCTTTGTGGCACGAACAGGGATTCCGCTTTTCATGGCGGATCATGCTGATGGAAAAGAACGGATATGTAGACTATGAGGTGAAGGTGAAAGAAACCGGTCAGACCTTTACCGTACATCCTTCTGCGTTTCTTACCAAAAAACAGGTGCAGCAGATGAGTTTTCAACCGGACATGATTCTCCAGTTTGCCCATTTTCTGCGGGACCATTACCGGTCAGAGGGGCTCGGGGACACGGAAATCCATGCTCACGCCTATGTCAGTCTAAATGGAAGAGGAAGCCGTCGGTTGATAGATCCGGAGGTAGATCTGGCGGCGGAAAAGGAAGGTTGGCATCCCAAGACCTGGATACTGGAGTAAAAAGGGGCATACACCCTGCATGCCCCTTTCGATATTGCTAAACTACTTCTTCGACGTTTCTGCCCATCCGCCGGTCGGCTTCGATAGCAGCCTGTGCGTTTTCGGCAGCTTTCTGGTGTTTCCAGTTGTGCCATTTTTTGCCGAACGCCCAGGTCATACCCATGTCCACAAATTTGTGACGCACCAGGTTGAAGGCTCCCCGCATGAACGTCAGCGGCGAGTCGTTTGCACGAAGTGCCAGGCTGAAACCACCGTCGACATAACGGATATAGTGCCACCAGAGCGAAGGAATGAAGATGGTTTCGCCATGGTTCAATATGGTATGATAGCCCTGCAGACCTCTCATGGCCGGATATTTTTCGTAATCCGGATTGATTGGGTCTACCTTACTCATTACCGTAAACGGCAAGTGATACAGACGGTGCCTTTCTTCAGGCGCAAACAGGATCAGCTCTTTTCGGGTCTGGAACTGGGTCAGGAACACGTTGGAGCAGTCCATGTCGTAGTGCAGCCCGGTAATGGAGCCCTGGCCGCCAAAGAATACGAATTTGTATCCTTTCAGGAAGCCATCCATGATCGTTGGGAAACGGATATCGTTTTTCAGATCGGGGGCTTCCTTGAATATATCGAAAAGGAAGATACGCAGATCAATCGGCCCTTTTTCTATCAGCGACAGATATTCACCGAAAGGCATGATTTTCGCCGGCTGAAAGTATTTATCCGGATCGTGAATATGTTTGTCAAACAAGGGTACCTGAATGTGACCGTAATTTTCTCTAAGCCAATCGAAGGTCCATTTATTTACCGCCGGCCAGTCTTTGGCCAGGTCTGTGAACACTACAGGACGTTTGGGCTTCAGATATTCGGAGATAAATTCCTCCCGGGTCAGCCCACTCCTTTTTTCAATCGGTATTAATTTCATAATTACTAATGGATTAATCCTATAATAAACAATGGCCGTCTGAAAGCCTGAGCTATTTTATAATTAAACGTCTTGGAATGTTACTATTTTTCATCAAACAACAGCCGAAATGGCAAAGTTTCAATTTGAATCAAAAATACTTTCGTCCCTCGACAATTTTTGCAAATTTAAGACCAACCCTTGCATTTCCTACCATTGCTCCGGAATTTCAGGATCAGATCCTAAGGGTCTTAAAATCATTCAAATTCTTTGCAAAAATGGTAAAAACCGCGGGGTAACCGGGTGCCAGCCGCCCAATAGAATCCTGCAGCCCGAGTACGCTGGCCGGCCTGAGGGTGGCCATTTCTATGGCTTCCTCGAGACGGATCCCCACTTTGTCGACCGCATTGGCTACCATCTCCCCCATCGACAGCGCTCCACCGGCCAGGTTTCCTTCACTGTTCACGTAGGAATCGCCCTCAAGCCGTGCATCGAACTCCTCCCAACGGAAGACTTCTTTCTTTCTGCCCAGAAAAAGAGCGTCGGAAATCAGTAACAATTTATTCTGTTTCTGCTTATAGGCAATACGCGCTGCCGCGAAATCGCAATGTATACCATCCAGTATGATGGGTGCATAGACGTGAGGCGCATCGAATACTGCTCCTACCAGGCCGGGAGTTCGATGCCCGAAGGCCGACATGGCGTTGTATAAGTGCGTGCATACCCGTACGCCTTTTCCGAAGGCATCCATCGCTTCCTCATAAGTGGCATTGGAATGGCCGGCCGAAAGTACGGTACCGGTTTGCATTAATTTCCCGAACTGTTCCTCACTGAAACGTTCAGGAGCGAAGGTAAGTAACTTCACTGTCTGTCCGCCGTCGGCGATCAGAAGATCGATCAGCTCCCCTTCCGGAGCAGCAATAAATTTTTCCAGATGAGCCCCGCGTTTCTTAGGACTGATGAACGGGCCTTCCAGATGCATACCCAATACGCCTGACCGGGGAAATTCCCTCCTGAAATCGCGCGTTGCGGTGATTGCCCGGCGGATATTTTCGACCGGAGAAGTAATGCAGGTGGGCAGGAGGTAGGGAGTTCCTGTGGCCTCGCTTGCCTCAGCGATATCGATTAACGCTTCCCGCGTGGGAGATTCGGTAAAATGATACTGGGTGCCACCGTTGAGCTGAAGATCGATGAACCCCGGGGCCAGGTATTCGGTTACGATGGTGTCATCCGAAAGATGGTTCAGATCAGCCGATTCGGATAGGGATTGAATTATGCCGTCCCTGATATCAATCAGGCAGTCTTCCATAACCTTACCGTCTGTAAAAGCCTTTTCGGCAAAAACCAATGGCATATTTTAGTACAGTAACTTTCCTGCCTGATTCCGGGAGATCATATCCAGCCGGAGTTCCTGGCAAAATTCGGCCCAAAAATAATGTAGAGAAAGGTCCAAAAAGATGATTTTTGTCTTATTGTGAAAAAAAACCAGCTTATTTTTCCCATTTTTTTACAATGAGTGTCGAGTTTGTCCCGCCAAAACCAAAGGAGTTGGATAAGAAGACGTTAATCTCGCGCTCGGTCGTTTCGGAGATCACATTGATCCGGGCTGAATCTTCGTCCGGATTTTCAAAGTTCAGGTTGGGTGCAATAAAGCCCCCTTCCATCATCAGCATCGAGTAAACGATTTCGCTCGCTCCGGCCATCCAGCACTCGTGCCCGGTCATCGACTTGGTGGAGCTAACCGGTACCTTATCCCCGAAAACGGTAGCTATAGCCCGGGCTTCCGATGCATCTCCCACCTGGGTGGAAGTGGCATGCGCGTTGATATAGTCGATTTCTCCCGGCTGGAGTCCTGCCTGGCGAAGTGCCATGGTAAGAGAGCGGAGCTGACCGTCGATGTCGGGATTGGAAATATGATCCCCGTTAGATGAAAAGCCATAGCCTACCAGTTCGGCCAGAATGGGCGCACCTCTTTTCACGGCCGATTCATAAGACTCCAGGATAACCGTGGCCGATCCTCCGCCGGGCACCAGTCCGTCGCGGTCCCGGTCGAAAGGCCGGGAAGCCCGCTGGGGTTCATCCTCACGGAGGGAGAAGGTGCCCAGGCCGTCGAAACTGGCCATGGCATAGGGATTGATTTCCTGGGCTCCCCCGCAGATGACACGCTCCTGCAAACCCTGACGGATCATCAGAAAGCCTAGTCCAATGGCATGAGACCCGGAAGCACAGGCGGCACTCAGGGTAAAATTGATCCCCTTTAGCCTAAAGATGGTGGCCAGGTTCATATTGACGGTGCTGTTCATATTCTGGAAAATCGCACCGCTGCCGATGAGCGTCGTGTCTTTTTTCTCCCGCGTCTTGTCGATGGCCTCTACTACGGAAGCTGCTGTGCTGTCATTTCCGAAGATAATACCCGTCTCATGGGCTTCCAGGAAGTCGGTATCCAGACCTGCCTGGTTCAGCGCCTCGAGGGTAGACATGTAAGCATACATGGCCGGCTGGTGCATACCGATACGCTGACGGCGCGATAACAGCGATTTAAGATCAGGTTCGGGGACAAATCCGGTCAGTCCTGAACGAAATCCGAATTCCTTACGGGCTTCGTCGAGAACAATGCCGCTCCTGCCTTTATACAGGGATGCTTTGACCGTCTCCCGGTCTTGTCCCAGACATGAATAAATTCCAATTCCGGTAATTACTACCCTTTGATTCATACAAATACACTATATACCTCAAAAGATTCCCTCAGTGGGCTTCGAGCCAGTTTTCGCCTATACCAATCCCGGTCGCCATCTTAACGGGAAGGGAAATAGCCTCCCGCATCAGCTGGTCAACTTTTTCCGACAAATATGCGATTTCATCCTTATGTGCATCAAATACCAATTCGTCATGCACCTGCAGGATCATGCGTGATTTCAGATTTTCATTTCTGATGAAGTCATGGATCTGGATCATGGCCACCTTGATCATGTCGGCGGCCGAGCCCTGTATGGGTGCGTTGATGGCGTTCCGCTCTGCAAATCCGCGGTTCGTCTGATTGCGGGAATTGATATCCGGAAGATAACGCCTGCGGCCGAGTATGGTTTCCACGTACTGCTTTTCCCGGGCATCATTGACGACCTTGTCCATATAGGCTTTCACGGCGGGGAACTGTTCAAAATATGCCTTGATGATTTCTGCAGCCTCGGTGCGCGATATGCCGAGGCGCTGCCCGAGACCAAAAGCGGAAATTCCGTAGATAATACCGAAGTTGACCATTTTGGCCTTTCTCCGCATTTCCGAAGTGACCTCTTCCAGCGGGACCTTAAAAACCTTGGAAGCCGTACTGGCGTGAATGTCCTGCCCCTGGTTAAAGGCCTCAATCATCGTGCTGTCCCCACTGAACGCCGCCATGATTCTCAGTTCGATCTGCGAGTAATCGGCTGAAAGGATGCGATAATCCGAATTGCGGGGTATAAACGCCCGGCGAATCTCACGCCCCCGGGCGGTACGGATGGGAATATTCTGCAGGTTGGGATTATTGCTGCTCAGGCGGCCGGTTGCAGCCACCGCCTGGTTATAGGAAGTATGGATATGCCCCGTGCGAGGGTTGATCATCGTCGGCAGTGCATCCACATAGGTTGACTTCAGTTTCTGGAGCTCCCGGTAGTCGAGGATTTTCCGTGCAATTTCATGTTCGTTTTCCAGCGCCGAAAGGATTTCTTCTCCCGTGGCATACTGCCCGGTCTTGGTCTTTTTCGGATTCTTGATCAGCTGCATTTTCTCGAACAGGATCTCCCCGAGCTGCTTGGGTGAGTTGATATTAAACGGCGATCCCGCCAGCTGATAGATTTCAGTCTCCAGTGCACGGATATCGTTCTGAAGGGCGGAAGACATTTCCTTCAGCGACTGAAGGTCGACCTTTACACCCTCCAGTTCCATATGCATAAGGACTTTCACCAGGGGCATTTCCACCCTTTCAAAGAGTTTTCGCGCTCCCCGGCTTTCCACTTCCGGCAAAAGCCGTTTGTGCAGCTGCAGGGTGATATCCGCATCTTCCGCGGCATATTCCGCAATCGCCTGCAGCTCGACATCCCGCATATTGCCCTGCGATACCCCTTTCTTTCCGATGAGCGTCTCGATGGAAATCGGACTATACCGCAGGAAATCTTCGGCCAGCACATCCATATTGTGCCGTTTATCCGGCTCAATGAGATAGTGTTCGAGCATGGTATCAGAAAGCTGCCCTTCTACGAAAACGCCGTATTGGGCAAGGACCTGCATGTCGAACTTGATGTTTTGTGCAACTTTGGCAATGGAAGCATTCTCAAATACCGGTTTGAACGTATTCACGATCTGTTCGGCTTCCGTACGGTCGGCCGGAACCGGTACGTAGAATGCCTCTCCGGGCACATAGGCAAATGAAAGACCTACCAGTTCGGCATCCAGGGCATTGGTACCGGTGGTTTCGGTATCAAAACAGAACTCGGTCTGCAGCTGCAGGTGGGCTGCCAGGCTTTCCCGGAGTTCCGGAGTGTCAACGATATGGTAATGATGGCGGGTACCGGCAATGGTCCGCATGGCCCCCGGGTCTTCGAAAGCCGGGGTAGATTCGTACGAAACCGGCTCCCCTGCCGGGCTGCTTTTAGCCGACGGAGAGGCAGCCTTCTCGGAATTACCGCTGAACAGGTCGAGCTGTCCCGGCTTTGCTTTGGGCGATGCCGGCACCGACTTGTAGGGCTCGGGGAGCGGATCGTCGCCCAGTACCCTTTTCCGCAGTGTCCGGAATTCAAGTTCGTCGAACAGCTGACTTACTGCCTCACGGTTAACTTCCGTACGGATCAGTCGTTGGGGCTCAAAATCAATCGGGACGTTGGTTTCGATTCGGGCCAGCTGCTTGGACAATACGGCGAGGTGGGCATTTTCCTTCACTTTTTCGGCCAGCTTGCCTTTCAGTTCCGAGGCCCGCTCCAGCAAGGTTTCTACCGTACCGTATTCGGCAATCAGTTTCTGCGCGGTCTTCTCGCCCACCCCGGGAATACCCGGAATGTTGTCCACCGCGTCACCCATTAGTCCCAGCATGTCGACCACCTGGTCGACGTTCTGGATCTGCCACCTTTCCAGAATTTCATTCACACCCAGTACCTCGGCGGCTTTTCCCAGAAAGGCAGGTTTATAGATATAGATATCCGGCTCGACCAGCTGTCCATAGTCCTTGTCCGGAGTCATCATGTAAACTTCGAATCCGTCGTTTTTAGCTTTTTTGGCGATGGTCCCAATAATGTCATCCGCTTCATAGCCGTCAATTTTCAGACAGGCGATGTTCATTGCCTCGAGCAGCCTGACCACCTGCGGGATGGCAAAGGTAATGTCCTCAGGCTGAGCTTCGCGCTGGGCTTTATAGGCTTCGTACTGGATATGGCGGAACGTCGGCGCCGGTGTATCAAACACGACTGCAATATGGGTAGGATTCTCCTTTTGAAGCACTTCCAGAAGCGTGTTGGTAAACCCGAAAATGGCACTGGTATTCACTCCCCTTGAGGTGATCCGAGGAGCCTTGATGAATGCGAAATGGGCGCGGTAGATCAGCGCCATAGCGTCCAGCAGAAATAGTTTTTTTTCAGCCATGAAGTCCTTGCGGTTGTTTCTCAGCCGGGACCCATCCCGGCAATTCCCTACTGTTTAACGGAAACTCAAATATGGAACATTTTTTGTTAAAGTCTCGGGGAATTTGGAAATTTACGCCCCTTTTAGTATACTCCTCTGAAAACTAAAAGCCGAGGTAAAGTGTGACCAAATTCCTTAAGAGTAGATGACTAGTTTTAACAAAATGTTGCTGGGAGTTGCGGTACTCCTCACTCTCATTCCGCTGCAATCCTGCGAAGGACCGGAAGGCCCAGCCGGAAAGGATGGAGCCACTGGTGCTCAGGGACCTAAGGGTGATCCGGGCGAGCCGGGCACTGCCAATGTGATTTATTCTGACTGGAAATCGGTAACTACCAATATGTGGGAGCGAACCACTGTCAGCGGGCTGGTTAAATACCGGCATGACATCACGGCGCCCCCCATCGATCAGACCATTCTCGACCGGGGTCTGGTCATGGTATATGTCAAGCTCAGTCAGGACGACAATCAGGTACGGCCTTTGCCACATCTGGTGCAAAGCAGCCTTACCGGTGTGCGGCTGGAATTCTCTCTGGCTGAAAAAAAAGTATCTATCTGGGGTATTGATACCGATCAGGGGCGAAACATGACCCCTCCTGACGGCCAATACCGATATGTCATTGTTCCCGGCAGTCAGGCCGGTCGTCTGGCGGAAATACCACAGACGTACGAAGAAGCGGCCCGACTGTTCAATCTGCCCGACTGATTATTCATCATAAGCCGTTACCGGGCTGCCCTGGAAAAAGGACTCGTGAAAGTTCATGAGATAGAGTTCCCGGGTAGCCCGGGTGACGGCGGTATAAATCCAGCGCAGAAATTCGGTAGATACCTGCTGATCGGGGATGAAACCCTGGTCGACAAAAACCGCTTCCCACTGTCCACCCTGCGCCTTATGGCAGGTCAGCGCATAGGCAAATTTCACCTGCACGGCATTCAGGTAGGGATCTTTCCGCATGGCTTCCAGCCGTTCCTTCTTGGTACGCAGGTCGGCATAATCGAGCATTACGCTTTCGTATAATTTCCGGTGTTCTTCCTGGGTCAGGGCCGGCGAGGCCGAGTATAGGGTGTCGAGGATAATTCGGGTATCAAAGGCGGGTTCGTTGGGATAATCGCTCAGCCGCAGCGTGACGTCGGCGAAACGGAACCCGTGCATTTCTTCCAAACGTTTTACTTTCAGCAGCTCCACAAAGTCACCATTGGCCAGAAAACCTGCCCCCGAGTCCTCTGCCAGCACCCGGTAGTTATTCCGCACGACCATCAGTCTCTCACCGGCATCTATTTCCTCATCGGCAAACCGGATGATCCTGCGTATATACTGGTTGTACTGTACGGCAGCCTTATTGGAGCGCGTGAGTACAATGGTGTTTTCCTCTCCGAACTTATCGTAGGCGTACCGCAACCCTTCCTCCAGCCTGGCGCCGGTCATCCGGTAGACATCCCGGAACGAACGCGTGTTGATCTGTACTTCAAGCCGGTTTTCCATCAGGCTCGATCGCAGGCTGGTGGCATTCCAGAGTATACCGGAAGATTCGGCCTGCCGCATCACATCGGTGAGCTCTTCCTCAAGCGCATTGATACCGTATCTTTTTTCGAGGAAAACCGGATCGAGAGCCGGACTGAGCAAGGTTCCGACCGGCGGAAGCTGTGCCGTATCCCCCACAAAGAAAACCTTATTGCCCGGACCTTCGAAGATGTATTCGATCAGATCACTCAGCACACCGTTGGCACCAAAACTCGATTCATCGCTGATCATCGAAGCTTCATCGATGACAAACAGGGTTTTACCGTGGTAGTTAGGCTGGCGAATGAAATTGAAGCCGGCCGATTCGGGGGATGGCTGCCGGTAGATTTTCCGGTGAATGGTAAAAGCCTTCCTACCCGAGTAGCCTGACATGACCTTGGCGGCACGGCCCGTGGGGGCCATCAGGACCGAACGAAAGCCCATTTCGGCCGCCGATTTTACCAGCGCACTCACCAGGGTGGTCTTTCCGGTTCCCGCATATCCCTTCAGGATGAAACAGTCGAAAACCTCTCTGTGCGGATCGGCAAAAAACTGATTCATCTTCTGAAAAAAACGCTGCTGTCCCGGTGTCGGCTGGAACGGAAAACGGGAACGAATGATATCCGAAGGTAGTCTCCTGGTACTCATAGGGGCTAATCTACATCCCGACCGGCAAATGTCATTGATCTTCTCACAAATATTTTTTACCTTGTCGTTTTACGCCTTTCTTAGGCAAAACAGTGAAATGACAAAAGGCGCTATGGTAAAGTATTCCTAATCCCTTGACCTTGTTTTTTCTTTTGTCTGTTTTGCAGAATTTCTGTACATTAAGAACAATATTCCAGTCTCCGTTAATCCTGGTTTCACATCTTTACCTTTAACGCATATGAAAGTCAGACAAGTCCTCAACAGCAAGGCCCAGAATCATCTCTGGCATGTGAAGCCTGACACCTCGGTGCTCCAGGCGCTGGAAATAATGGCCGACAAGAACATCGGGGCCATCCTCGTGTTGGAAAACGGAAAACTGATAGGCATATTTTCCGAACGTGACTATGCCCGCAAGGGAATCCTGAAAGGCAGAGCTTCGAAAGACACCCTCATCCGCGACGTGATGACGTCACCCGTCATAACGGTGGATGTGGAGCAGAAAGTGGAAGAATGTATGGCCATCATGTCAGAAAAGCATATCCGTCATCTACCTGTCACTGAAGCCGACCAGCTGTTTGGCATCATCTCGATCAATGACATCGTAACGGCGATCATCAACGACCAGAAAAGCCGCATCGAGTCGTTGGAAAGCTATATTTCGGGCGGTTACTAAAGCACTTTCCTGACAATTTCTGTGGCTTTGTCCTTATATTTGGCAGTCGATACCGGCTCCCAGGCATGAATCATGAACTGCAAAAAACTTTCGGACACCGTCTGCGGGTCAGAGCCTCAGGCATTTCCGTCACCGACAACCGGGTGTTGCTGGTAGGCTTGAGTGGACTGGTTGAGGGCATGCTTTACTGGTGCCCGCCCGGCGGTGGGGTAAAATTCGGAGAAAGCGTTCGGGACGCCGTGGAAAGGGAAATCCTGGAAGAAACAGGTCTGCGGGCTACTACCGGCAGGTTTATGTTTTTCAGGGAATATCTGAATCCCCCCCTTCATGCCCTGGAACTATATTTTGAGGCCGGCATTGAGGATTTTTCAGGCCTGGGCACCGGGAAAGATCCCGAGCTGGAAGAAGGACAGCAGCTGATCACCGAAGCCGCCCTTTTTACGCTGGAAGAGCTGAACAGGCTACCCCGCAAGGGTCTCGACCCGGTATTTCACCACCTGCCGTCCCTGGATTACCTGTGTGACGCAGCCCATTGGTTAAACATACAAAAAGAACTGATTTGAGTACGACCGGAATAGCGAACGAAACCAAATGGAAACGGACTGCCCTGCTGTCGGAGGGAACCCTGACAGAACAGTCTGCCCTTCAGGCTACGCTGACCATCGAAATTACGGAATTCCGATTCCGGTTTTATTGCGAAAGCAACGGGAACTGCATCTGGCTGGAAGACTATGCCTCCGATATGCACCTGACCGATACGGAAGTCCATGAAAACCTTAAACTGCTGTTTTTCAACCACCCGGTACTTTCCCTCACCAACTGGAAAGCCATTCATGTCATGATTGGGTTCGGAGCCTTTACGCTCATCCCTACCGAGGTTTTCCGCAAGGAATATGCATCGCGCTACCTGCAGCTGACGCAGGGGCATGCCCCCCTTTCGAGCAGGAAGGTGCTGTCGCAGCACATTGCATCCTGGGACTGTTACAATGTATTTGAAATGCCGCTGATCTGGTGGGATTTTTTCCGGGATCAGTTTGCGTTGCGGGATCTTACCTTCTCCCATGTCACCTCCGTGCTGACGGGCAACCCACCGCTACCTCTGGAAAGCCGGGAACCCCTGATTCACCTTTGCGTACAGGAAAGGCATTTTGTTGCCACGATTTTTGAAAGCGGCCGCCTCATTTTCTGCAACCGCTTTCATTACCAGCACCCGGAAGAAGCTACCTTCTTTTATCTTTCCTGCCTGAATGAGCTTGGACTGCTCGCCCAGGCGGTAAAGCTGGTATTTTCGGGGGAGATTACTCCTTTTTCGAAATTCTACGGAGAGTTGTCGAAATTTACCCGCGATATCAGTTTTGCCAGAAAACCAGGGCATCTGAAATATCCGGCCGCCTTTGACGATCTGGCCGATCACCGGTATTTCACCCTGTTGAATGCAAACAAATAAGTAACTTCGTCCGGAGTAATTTCCCGGAAACTGAACCGAATGAAAAAAATAGCCCTTTTCCCTGGCTCCTTTGACCCTTTTACGAAAGGACATTTCGATATTGTCACCCGCGGTCTGTCCCTGTTCGATGAAATCGTCATCGGCATTGGTACGAATATCAACAAGAAGCGCTTCTTCCCGGCGAAACTGATGGAGGATTTGATCCGTCAGAGTTTTGATGGAAATGACCGTATCAAAGTGTTGTCATACGATGGCCTGACCGCGAAGGTGGCCCGGGAACTGGGGGCACGCTACATTCTGAGAGGGTTGCGGAATACCACCGACTTCGAATACGAAAACGCCATCTCACAGGTCAACCGCTATGTTTACGAAGAAATAGAAACCGTATTTCTGATCACGTCGCCCCATCTGGCACCGATCAGTTCGAGTATAGTACGGGATCTGTACCGATACGGACAGGATGTAGATGAGTTCCTGCCCTATCATCTGCCCCCCAACCTGAATCACCTTTAATTGGCCTTCTGCGGGAGTTCCAGCAGTTTCTTCTCAAAACGCTGGAATACATAACGAATGGAGCTGTAGGAGTTGACGAGGTACGATTTTACCTGACTGATGGGAACCCACTCGATGCTCTCGATTTCTTCTTCCGTCTGGGGTTTCATCCGGGCATCGGAAACACAGTTGAGCAGATACCATTTGGTACGTTTCAGGACCAGCTCGTTGTTGTAGGTGTAGGTATGCCAGGTAGTACAGAGTTTGAATTTCAGTTTACCTACCACCCCGGTCTCTTCCTCAATTTCCCGAACGGCGGCTTTTTTGGATCGCTCGTCCTTGTCGAGCTTGCCCTTGGGCAGGTCCCATTTCTTCTTACGGAAGATGAGCAGGCATTTGTCCTTGTTCATGACAATCCCTCCGGCAGCCTTGATGACTTTGAATTCCTTACGGATGGCATTGACCACCGTTTTCTTGTCATTGACCACCAGTTTGACCGACAGCAGGTCCTGAGGCGGGTTATCCCGCAGGATCCGCACCACTTCCACAGCCAGTTTGGGGTTGGTATTCAGAAATAATACATGACCCGAAAGTTCCCACTTCTTGTTGTTGAGCAACCTCACGTCGTAAACATGATCAAAAAACATCATGTTTCCTGCACCGATCTCACCGTGGGAACAAATCGTTAGTGGGCGGTCTGCGAAAAATATTACCATAGTTGAAATTTGGCAGTCAGACCGACAAAAATAAATAAAGAGTTTTTTATGGACATAGTATAATTTCTAAATTTGTCTCAGAAATAATATCCGTACCTGTTTGGAATTCCTCATTATTATCCTTTTGGTGCTGTTGAATGGCATTTTCTCTATGTCTGAGATAGCACTTATTTCTTCCAGAAAATCAAAACTGGAGTCGGAAGCCAAATCAGGAAGCAAAAAGGCGCAGAAAGCGCTGGAACTTGCCGCCTCTCCTACCCGATTTCTTTCTACGGTACAAATTGGAATCACCCTGATCGGACTGCTGACCGGTATGTATTCGGGCGATAGGATCACCTCGCATCTGAGCGAACTGCTCCGCCAGGTCAGTTTTCTGGCAAAATATGCCGATCCCCTGTCGGCTGCCCTGGTCCTGGTGATCATAACCTATCTTTCCCTGGTATTGGGGGAACTGGTGCCCAAGCGGATCGGAATGGCCAATGCAGAATCGATTTCGAAAACCGTGGCAGGCCCCATGTCTTTCCTTTCCAATCTCACCAAACCCTTTATCGTGCTGCTGAGCTGGTCGAGCGATTTCATCTTCAACCTGCTGCGACTCAAGCCCAGCGACAGCACCGTCACGGAAGAGGAAGTCAAGAGCATCATTGCCGAAGCAACCACTGGTGGGGTTTTCGAGGTCATAGAACAGGAAATCGTCCAGAACGTCTTTTACCTCGGCGACCGCAAAATCGCTTCCCTGATGACTCCACGCCAGGATGTCGTCTGGCTCGACGTCAACGACAGTGTGGAAACCATCAGACAGATCATCATCGATACCAAGTATTCGGTTTATCCACTCTGCAAGGACAGTCTCGATAATGTCATCGGTCTGATTCATACCAAGGACCTCATTGACGGCAAGATAGAGCAAAAGAACGGTGCCGATCTGATGGAACTTGTCCGCGAACCGGTTTACGTCCCCGAGAGCAATCGGGTATATCAGGCCCTGGAAAAATTCCGGGACCAGAAGACCCAGTTTGGGATTATCATCGACGAATATGGAAGCGTCATTGGCGTAGCGACGGTGTCGGATATCGTCTATGCCCTGCTCGGGGACATTTCGGAGGATGAGGAAGAAAAGGAAATCGTGGAGCGGGAAGACGGCAGCTATCTGATCGACGGCCAGTTGCCCTTCGACGAATTCCTGACGTTTTTCAGTATCAATCTGACGGAAAATGAAAAGAATGAACTGCTGGGTTTCCACACGATCAGCGGCTTCATCCTGCATGTGCTTGAATACATTCCGAAAACCGGCGAGGTCATCCGCTGGAAAAACTTTGTCCTGGAAGTCGTCGACATGGACAAGAACCGGATCGATAAAATTATGGTGGTGCGTAACGGGCAGGAAGACACCCAAAGCTAGGGCTTTTTTCTCAACTCATTGGGAATAAATCACCTACGCTGCCATGTAATAAAATCTTTAACTTTTTATTAAGCTACTCCTTACATCTCAAGGGGAAAAACGCTATTTTTGATCAATGGTATTACATTGAACGGCCCTGCAATATCTTGATGTACTTACCTGTCTAATAGTAATTTTTATACATCATTATTAATCCGATAGTACGTTGGACACAAACCTTGTCGCACAACAAATCGCTGACAAACTTCTTGAAATTGAGGCTATTAAACTTAGTCCAGACAAGCCGTTTCAGTGGAGTTCCGGTTGGTTATCCCCCATCTATTGCGATAACAGAATTGCACTTTCCTACCCTGATATCAGGACTTTCATCAAGCAGTCACTGGCTCAGAAGATAGCTTCCTCCTTCCCCGGAGCGGAGGTCATTGCCGGTGTCGCCACGGCAGGGATTGCGCAGGGAGCCCTGGTCGCCGACCTGCTGGGTCTGCCATTCGGCTATGTCAGGCCTGAAGCCAAGAAACACGGCATGGGGAACCAGATTGAAGGGCCTGTTCCTACGGGCAAAAAGGTAGTAGTCATAGAAGACCTGATCTCCACCGGCGGGAGTTCACTGAAAGCGGTGAAAGCACTGACCAACGCAGGTGCCCATGTACTGGGAACGGTGGCCATCTTCAGCTATGACTTTGACGTCGCCCGCCAAAACTTTGATAATGCAGGCATTCCCCTGGAAGTACTGAGCAACTATCCGGTGCTGATCGAAGCTGCGTTAAGGAAAAATTACATCAACCAAAATCAGGTCGAACTTCTGAATCAATGGCGGTTGTCGCCTGAAACATGGGGGAAATAGTGCTATGCTAGATGTAACTCATCCATACTACGACAATAGCCTTAGCTGGCTTTCCTATACGCAAAGATTACTGATGGAGGCTGACGACGAGACTGTTCCCGTCGTGGAAAGACTCCGTTTTCTCGGGAAATTTGCTAAAGAGAAGGATGAGTTTGTCAAGGAAAAAATCCCTCTGCTACGCGCCATGTCCCTGGCCAGCAGGGATACCCTCGAAAAGCTGAACCTGTTCCCCGACACACTCCTTGAGCACATTCGGGAGACGCTGGGCAATCAGCTGAAAGAATTTACGACCATTCTTACCAGAAGCATTCTGCCTGCCCTTTATGACGGGGGCGTACACCTGATTTTCAGAGAGCCCATTGAATTTAATCACCATGAATTCCTGAGGAATTACTTCATGAAGGAAATCTTCCGTTTTGTGCAGCCGCTTTTCCTGAGCGGACGGAAGTCTTTCAAAAATACCTTCATCGAACCAACGGTTTTCCATCTGATCGTCAGGCTATACAAGGATCAGCCGGACCTTAAAGCGGAAGATTCGGACGAATTCCTTTACGCCTGCGTCAATATTCCGGTCGCCCATACGCCCCGCTTTGTGGAACTGCCGGAATACAATGGCATGAAACAGATTGCCTTCCTGGAAGACATCATCCGGTATAACCTGGATATCATCTTCCCGGGGTACAAGATATTTGACAGTTACTGCATCCGTTCGGAAAGACCTTCCTATCCGGAACTGGAAGACGAGCTGATACCGCTTTATGCAAGCCGGGTGGGCAAGCAGCTCGAAAAACAGGAGTTTGTCCTGCCGCAGAATGTATTCTACGAGATGGACATGCCCGATTCCATGCGGCAGTACCTCACCGACCGCTTCGATATTGCGCCGGATGAGTGGATCGAAGCCGGCCATTATCTGAACTACAGCTCGTTTGTGCATTTCCCGCGCATGAGCAAAAAGCTGGAGTATCCGGTGCTGAAGCAGTTCTCCACCGTGGACCATTCGGAAAACATATTCGACAACCTTCAGCTCGGAGACCACCTGCTGCACCTTCCCTATCATTCTTCCTGGCCCATTCTGAAGTTTTTCAATGATGCGGCCATGGACCCCTATGTAAAGGAAATTCACGTTTCCCTTTATAAAATCAGCGGACAGTCGTTCTTGATCAATTCCCTGATCAGTGCGGCCCGGAACGGCAAGAAAATCCTGGCTTTTGTAGAGCTAAATCCCAAAGCCAGCGATGAGGAAAGTCCCCTCTGGGCCAAGAAAATGAAGGATGCGGGAATCAAGGTCATCTTCAGTTCGGCCGGACTGAAGGTACATGCGAAAATTGCCCTTGTGAAGCGAAAGGTCAAGAAAGGCTGGGAGAAATACGGCTACCTGGGTACCGGCGGGGTTTTCAAGCTGACCGCCAATGAAACCGTAGACCATGTGCTGCTGACGACCCGTCCGGAAATCTGCAACGAACTGGAACTGCTGTTTGCCTATCTGGCCACAGGTCAGGAACCCAAGAAATTCAAGTATCTCCCCTTTAATATGCTGATGGTAAGCCAGTTCAACATGCACCGGGCACTCATCGAAATGATTGATCGTGAGATCAAGCACAGCAAAATGGGGAAAAAGGCAGCGATTGTGATCAAGATCAATCAGCTGCAGGATAAGCAGATCATCGATAAACTCTACCACGCATCGCGGGTGGGAGTTTCGGTAACCCTGATCGTTACCAACTGTCTCTGTCTGATTCCGGATCTGCCTACCATCAGCGAGCAAATCGTAGCGCTCCGGGTGGTGGACCGATTCCAGGAAAATTCGCGCATTTTCTACTTCTATAACGATGGCCAGGAAGACATACTCCTTTCATCAGGAGACTGGACACATCGGAATTTCCATCGGCGGATAGACGTAGCTTTCCCGATAGCTGATCCGAAGTTCAAAAAGACTTTGAAGCAGGTTCTGGAAAACTATGTCAATGACAATCAGAAAGCGGTGCGGCTGGATGTATATCAAAACAACATTCCGGTGGTCGCGCTGCCCGGCTCAGTCAAAATCAGGGCTCAGGAGGCAAATTACCGACTGATCGATCGTCAGGAATCGCGTCCGGCCCTTCAGGTTAAATAAAGGAGGGATCCGTCCCTCACATCCCACAATGTCGCCATGGGATCTTCAGAACGCAGGGAAAGACACCGGAGACAGGTACGGCAGAGCATCATGGATACTGCCCGATCCATCGCGGCCAAAGAAGGCTGGGCAGCCGTATCGGTACGTAAAATCGCGGATGCGATCGACTATACAGCCCCCATTCTGTACGAGTATTTCGAGAGTAAGGAAAAACTGCTGGAGGCCATCCGCGAAGAGGGATTTAACACCCTGAAAGAAAGGTTTATTCAGATCAAGGAACTTTACAGAAGTCCGGAAAAGCAACTCCTGGAGGTAGCTGCAGCCATCTGGAATTATGCGCAGGAAGCTCCGGAAGTATTCCAGGCTATGTTCAACCTGGAGGGAGCCTATAGTGCTTCCAAAGCGGCTTATCAGGCTGAACTTGATTACACGGGGAATCCGGTCTGGGAAATGATTGCCACCTTCAAGCCCCGGTTTGCCGAGGCAGTCAACAAGACCTACCGCGAATGGTGGGTAATCACCTATGGCTTTATCATGCTGAAACTGACGGTAGGGCCTGATGAACTGAGTGGGTTTACGGAGACACTCTATATGGAAAATATAAGGCGTTACCTGCGCAACGCCCTATAATTCTGTCCTATCCAAATTAAATATCTATACGACGCCCTGAGCGATCATAGCTTCGGCTACACGGACAAATCCGCCGATGTTGGCGCCTTTTACGTAGTCCACCCGGCCATCGGGCAGACGACCGTAACGCTTGCAGATCATATGGATATTTTCCATGATCCGGAACAGTCGCTGGTCAACTTCTTCGCGCGTCCACGACAGGCGCAGCGAGTTTTGGGACATTTCCAGGCCCGATACGGCCACACCGCCGGCGTTGGAAGCTTTACCCGGAGCAAAAAGAATATCGTTCTTGCGGAACAGCTCGATGGCTTCCGGAGTGGAAGGCATGTTCGCTCCCTCCGCCACACAGAAACAGCCGTTCTTGATCAGCATGGCAGCGTCGTTCTCATCCAGCTCATTTTGGGTGGCGTCGGCAAATGCCACATCACAGGGAACTTCCCAGGGCTTTTTGCCTTCCACATAGGTACATCCGAAGCGGTCGGCATACACCTTGATTCTTTCCCGTTTCACATTCTTGAGCTCAAGGATATAGGCAAGTTTCTCGGCATCAATACCATTTTCATCGTAGATATATCCCGAAGAGTCGGATAAGGTCAGCACCTTCGCACCCATTTCAATACATTTCTCAACAGTGTACTGGGCTACGTTTCCGGCACCGGATATTACCACGCGCTTGCCTTTGAGTGAATCGTTCCGTTCGGCCAGCATCCGGTCCACAAAGTATACCACCCCGTAGCCGGTAGCCTCGGGACGGATCAGACTTCCCCCCCATTCATGGCCTTTGCCTGTCAGAACCCCGGTATATTCGTTTTTCAAGCGTTTATACTG
>Ga0182792_1000532_pt1 | contig 35069 bp, 33 predicted proteins | sample Passage237B_FD_130497 | JGI IMG/M metagenome (GOLD analysis project Ga0182792, IMG submission 130497) | Cellulose adapted compost microbial communities from Newby Island Compost Facility, Milpitas, CA, USA - Passage2 37B (version 2) (version 2) ...
CCCAGACCGGCGCCCCCCCCCCCCCATGGGAAAATTCCCCCCCCAGCCTCTCGAGGGCGGCACGGCAGCCCGCGGCCTCGGCGAGGCCGCGCGTGCCCCCCCCGACGATATGCCCCCCCGCGGCGCGGCCGCCCGCCACGCCCTCCCGCTCGAGGCCGCGCGCCACGGCAAGCACGTGCTGGTCGAGGCTGCGCTGCGCCAGCAGGGTGCTGGCCAGGAGGCCGCCCGCGAGCAGCGCCGGCAATGGCGGCAGCAGGAGATCGAACAGCACCGTCAGCACCACGCCCGACAGGATCGCCAGCGCCAACAGCAGCAGCAGCGTGGCGACGCCCAGCAGGCGACGCTGGCCGAACGGCCGTGCCGGCGAATTCCAGGACCGGTCGCACCATGATATGACGCGGCCGATCCAGGTCACCGGATGGCCGATCAGGCGGTAGACGGCGTTGGGATAGCCGACCATCGCTTCGAACACGACAGCAACGAGGGCGAGGGCGGCGGACATGCAGGCCGTGTCTATCATAGCTCCGGCAGCCTTCGCGCCGGATCAGGCCGGACAGGTCCGGCATGGCGGCGACCTCACCTCGGTGCAGCAGCGCTTTCCCGCAGCACCGCGGCCCTGGATCGACCTGTCGACCGGCATAAATCCGCGGCCCTACCCGATTGGTCGCGTCACGGCAGAGGCCTGGACGCGCCTGCCCTCGCGCGATGCCGAGCATGCGCTCGTCGAAGCGGCGGCGATCCGCTACGGCTGTCGCGTGGAGCAGATCGCCATCGCGCCCGGCACGCAGGCGCTGATCCAGCTCCTGCCCCGCCTGGCGCAGCCGGCGCGCGTCGCCGTGCTGGGTCCGACCTACGCCGAGCATGCGCTGTGCTGGGAACGCGAAGGCCATCACGTGAGCACGGTCGCCACGCTCGCGGACGCAGGCGGCGCCGATGTCGTCGTGATCGTCAATCCCGACAACCCAACCGGCCGGCTGCTCGACCCGGCAACGCTGCACGGCCTAGACGCGAAGCTGCTGGTCATCGATGAAGCCTTCATCGACCTGCTGCCGCCGCAGGCGAGCCTGGCGGCGAATGTGCCCGGGAACGCCGTGATCCTGCGCTCCTTCGGCAAGACCTATGGCCTGGCCGGCCTCCGGCTCGGCTTCGCCGTCGCCTCCGCCACCCTCGTCACGCGCCTGCGGGCGGCGCTGGGCCCCTGGGCCGTCTCGGGGCCGGCGCTGGAGATCGCAGACCAGGCATTGCGCGACGATGCATGGCTCGCAGCGGCACGGGACCACCTCGCGCGGGATAGCGCCCGCCTGGAAGCACTGCTCGCGTCGGCGGGATTCGCCATCGTCGGCCGGACGCCGCTGTTCGTGCTGGGCCGCCATCCCGAGGCGCCGCATCTCGTCGACCGGCTCGCGCGCCACGGCATCCATGTCCGCGCCTTCGAGCATCGGCCGGACTGGATCCGCTTCGGCCTCCCCGGTGACGACGGTGCGTTCAGCCGACTCGCAGCAACGCTTCAGGTGCCGCAGAAGGTCCGATAGACGCCCCCGTCGGCCGGCGGCGACTCGGCGTAATCCGCATACTGCGGCCGCTCCTCGTAGGGCTTCGACAGCACGTCGAGCAGCTCCTCGAACGGCGCGAGATCCTGACGCTCGATGGCTGCCGCGAGCGCCGTCTCGACGCGATGGTTGCGCGGGATATAGGCCGGGTTGACGGAATGCATGAGGGAACGGCGCGCGGCGGCATCCTGCGGCTCGCGCCCCAGCCGCTCGCGCCAGCGCGCCGACCAGGCATCGAACGCCGCCGGATCGGTGAACGCGGCACGCACTGAATCGGATTCCGGATCGAGCTGGCGGAAGGTCAGCGTGAAGTCCGCCGCGCCCGCGCTCATGGCGTTCAGAAGATCCTGGGCCAAGGCCGCGTCGCCGTCCTCCTCCGTGAAGAGGCCAAGCTTGCGCCGCATCCCGCTCATGAGCGCGCGGCCATACAGCCCTTGGAAAGCCGCCAGCGACTCGTTCGCGATCGCCAGCGCCCGGTCCTCGTCGGCCGCCAGCAGCGGCAGCAGGGTCTCGCCGAAGCGGGCGAGGTTCCAATGGCCAATGCGCGGCTGGTTGGCATAGGCGTAGCGTCCGCCATGGTCGATCGAGCTGAACACCGTGTCGGCGCGATAGGTGTCCATGAAGGCGCACGGCCCGTAGTCGATGGTCTCGCCCGCGATCGAGCAGTTGTCGGTGTTCATGACGCCGTGGATGAAGCCCACCAGCATCCAGCGCGCGATCAGCCCGGCCTGCGCGGCGATGACCCGGTCGAACAGCACGCGGTACGGCTCCGCCGCGTCACCCGCCTCGGGGTAGTGCCGCTCGATGACGTGGTCCGCGAGCAGGCGCAGGGCCTCGAGGTCGCCGCGGGCGGCGAAGAACTGGAAGGTACCGACCCGGACGTGGCTCGAGGCGACGCGCGTCAGGACGGCGCCGGGCAGCGCCGTCTCGCGGTAGACCGGCTCGCCGGTCGTCACCGCCGCCAGCGAGCGCGTGGTCGGGATGCCGAGCGCCATCATCGCCTCGCTGACGATGTACTCGCGCAGCACGGGGCCGAGCGCGGCCCGCCCGTCACCGCGGCGCGAGAACGGGGTCGGACCGGAGCCCTTGAGCTGGATGTCGCGTCGCCGCCCCTGGCGGTCGATCACCTCGCCCAGCAGGATCGCGCGGCCATCGCCCAGCTGCGGCACGAAGTTGCCGAACTGGTGGCCGGCATAGGCCTGCGCGATCGGCAGGGAACCGGCCGCCAGCCGGTTGCCGGCCAGGACCTCGACGGCGGCAGGCGTCGCCAGCGCCGCCGGGTCGAGCCCCAGCTCGCGGGCCAGACCGTCATTGACCTTGACCAGCCGCGGCGCCGCCACCGGCGTCGGGTCGAGCCGGGCGTAGAAGCGTTCCGGCAGGCGGGCATAGCTGTTGTCGAAGCGGAAGTCGGGCGCGCCGCCGGCCATCGTCTCGCGCAGGGCAAGTCCGGTATCGTTCGGCATTCGGCGCCTCCCGTGTCAGTCGTCGTAGCTCGCGGTGGTGACACCGCTCATGCGGTCATACTGCAACTTGATCTTCGACAGCGTGCAGATATTGAGGTCCTCCCAGATCGCCGGCTGTCCGCCGTCGGCGAACTCCACCCGCAGGTCGGCCTGACAGAACGTCGTCGGGGCGTTGAAGGTTACCTGCCGGCGCTCGCCGCCCTTGATCGGCGGCGGGCGGAGCAGGTTTGGTCCCCACATGTTCATGTCGGCCTCGGAAATCGCCACCTGGCCGATCGGATAAGCCATCCCGTTTATCAGCAGGAAGCTCGTGTACTGGGCCGCCGCCGGCATCGCGACGAGCGCGAGCGCGGCGACCATCAAGATTCGCAACATCTGACTGGCTTGCTCCTGGGTATTTCCCCATCTTACCGTTCAACGCTCACCGCTCAAGCGACAGGAACCGCGCCTCGTGCCCGCGGCACGCGAAGACGAGGGCATTGTCGTTCCGGGCGCGCGCAGGGAGGAAACATGACGACGCTCCTGGTCACCCATCCGAGCTTTCTCGACCACGACACGGGTCCGCATCATCCCGAGCGGCCCGACCGGCTGCGCGCGGTCCAGAAGGGGCTGGACGATCCGGCCTTCCGCGAACTTATGCGCCTCGACGCACCGGCGGCATCGCGCGAGGAACTGACGCGCGTCCATCCCGAGAACTATGTGGAGGCCATTCTCGGCATCCGGCCGGCTGCCGGCGAACGCGTCCATATCGACGGCGACACCGTCATGAGCCACGGCAGCGCCGAGGCGATCCGACGGGCCGCCGGCGCCGCGGTCGCCGGCGTCGATGCGGTGATGGAAGGCAGGACGCGCACCGCCTTCGCCGCGGTCCGCCCGCCCGGCCATCATGCGGCGCCGGCCCTGCCGGGCGGCTTCTGCCTGATCAACAACGTCGCCGTCGCGGCACGCCACGCCCAGGCCCGGCACGGCATCCGACGCGTGGCCATCCTCGATTTCGACGTCCATCACGGCCAGGGGACGCAGGCCGTGGTCGAGCCCGATCCCGACCTGTTCTACGCCTCGACCCACCAGTACCCGCTCTACCCAGGCACCGGCTCGCCGCGCGAGCGCGGCGTCGCCGGCAACGTCGTCAACGTGCCGCTGGCCGCGGGAACCGAGGGCGAGACCTTCCGCGCCGCCTGGGCCGATCGCATCCTGCCGGCGCTCGACACCTTCGCGCCCGAGCTGGTGATCGTCTCGGCCGGCTTCGATGCCCATGCCGCCGATCCGCTGGCGCAGCTCGAGGTCGAGACCGAGGACTTCGTGTGGCTGACCGAGGAGCTCCTGGAGATCGCCTACCGCCATGCCGGGGGCCGGCTGGTGTCGGTGCTCGAGGGCGGCTACGACCTCGACGCCCTGACCGATGCCGTGACCGCGCATGTGCGCAGCCTGATGCGCGCCTGACGGGTCAGGAATCGGGAATCGCGCGATCGATCTGCCAGGTCGCCGCCGAGACGTTCGGCTCGAGGCTCAGGCGGCCGACGATCTGCTCCAGCGCCGCATCGTTGCGCTTGGCCGCGACGGCCTGGGCCGTGACAGTCACTTTCGACGTATCGGGAATATCCTCGCTGTCGATGCGGCGCAGCCCCAGGCCGGCCTGCGACAGGGCGTGCAGCAGCAGGGAGCGCATATGGGCCTCGTCGGCGCCCCGGCAGGAGATCTCGACGGTGTAGTGGGTTTCGACGTTGGTCGAGGTCAGCAGGCGCGTGTTCACGCGCCGCACCAGCGGGCGCAGGAAGAGGTTGGTGGCGACCACGAAGAACGCGGCCAGCACGCTGGGTCCGGCCAATCCCGCACCGGCGAGGGAGCCGACCATCGCCGAGCACCACAGGGTGGCGGCCGTGTTCAGGCCGTGGACGTTTACGCCTTCGCGCAGGATGACGCCGGCGCCCAGGAAGCCGATGCCGGTGACGACCTGGGCGGCAATGCGGGTCGGATCGCCGGCGCCCACCAGGCCGGAGAAGACGACGAAACCCGACGCGCCCAGCGCCACCAGCGCGTTGGTGCGCAGCCCCGCCATCTTCTGATTCCACTGGCGCTCGAAGCCGATCAGGCAGCCGAGCACCAGCGCGACGGTGAGGCGAAGGGCGGAATCGCCCAGGGTCGCGAGATCGAACTGCATCGGCCCCTTCTCCGGTCGATTCATTACGAAGGCATGACAGTCTCGGCAGGCGGGCTTCGAGGAAGGGCGTCCGCAGGAGTCTTGTTCCCGAAACCGAAAGGGAGGATGTTGCCCGGCGTATGCACCGAGGCGCCGCCGCTCTGCTTCTCCTCGCCTCGCTCGGCCTGCCGATAGCTGCGTGGGCAGCCGGTGGCGCACACATCGTCGACGATTCCGAGGTCGAGCCGGCGGGCCATTGCCACGTCGAGATGTGGGTCAGCAAGTTCGTTCCCGGCGACGGCTACGGCAACCTGGGTCCGGCCTGCACGCTGGGCAAGGTCCCGAACCTCGAGGTGGGCGGCCTGCTGCAGCACTACTGGGACGAGGCGACCAACGCACCGTTCGCGGGCCCGCAGGCCAAGCTCAACCTGAAGCCGGCATCATCGGGTTTTGGCCTGGCAGTCGAGTTCAACGGCGGCGTCAACCTGCGCACCGGCGATCTCGGCTTCGCCCAGGCGCTGGTACCGCTCACCATCCCGTTTCTCGACGACAAGGTGCACCTGAACCTCAACGTCGGCTGGAGCTATACCAATGGCACGGAAGCTCCCCATGCGATGTTCTACGGCGCCCAGGTCGAGGCCGACATCGGGTTCGGCCTGAGCCTCATGATCGAGGGATTCGGCCGCACCAACGGCGTCAGCGGCCTGCAGATGGGGCTGCGCTTCACTCCCAACGACGGGCCGATCGACTTCGACCTGCTGGCCGGCAATTTCTTCGATACGCTCAGCTCACGCTTCTTCACCGTCGGCATGACCGTGCGGTTCTGAGCGTCCCCACCTTCATTTCTTGTCGAAATGCCATGTGCCCTTCCAATCGGGCGGCGTGCCGCCACGCAGGAAGGTCTCGCAGCGCGCGACGAACACCTTGCAGGGGCCGTCTTCGGGCCGCAGCGCGTGCGCCGCGCGAAAGCGCTCGAGCGCTTCCCCGAAGCGGCCGGCCCGGTAGGCTTCGCTCGCGGCATTCCAGTGGTCGAGGAAGACCGCGTGTCGCGGCGCCTCGTCCGCCTCGCCCATCGGTTCGTGGATCTCGTGCTCCTCGGTCGTGCCGGCGGCGACGATGCGATCGATGCGCCGCCAGACGAAGCGCCCTGCCGTCGCGGACGCGACCTCACCGCTGGCGAGTATCTCCGTGCCGTAGGCCTTGTTCAGTCCCTCCAGGCGCGAGGCCTGGTTGGCAACCGCGCCGACCAGCGTGTAGTTGATCCGTTCCTGGGCGCCGACGTTCCCGACCACTGCCAGCCCCGTGTGCAGGCCGAACCGCGTGCGGAAGCCCGGACGGCCGCGGCCTTGCCACTTCTCGGACAGCGCCCTGCCGGCGGCCGCGGCCTGCAGGGCGGCGCGGCAGGCGTTGGCGATGTGGTCGGGGTCCGGCTCCGGCGCATTCCAGAAGGCCATGATGCTGTCGCCGATGTACTTGTCGATCGTTCCCCGGTTGGCGAGGATCGCCGCGCCCAGCGCATCGAAATAGCGCGACAGGCGGCTGGTCAGCAGCTCCGGCTCCATCGTCTCGCTGATCAGCGAGAACCCCTGGATGTCGGTGAACATCACCGTGATGTCGCGGCGCACGCCGCCGACGCCCGCAGTCTCGGGCGACCGCATGATCTGGTGGACGAGGTTGCGCGAGACGTAGCGTCCGAACACCTGCAGCCCTTCGCGCATATTCTCGACGGAATCCGAGAGACGCACGATCTCGGTGATACGGCTCCTGACGGGAACGTCGTCGGAAAAATCGAGGTTGCGGATCGCGTCGGTCTTGGCGGCGATGACGGTGAGTGAACGTGACAGGAGCAGCGCCGCGAAGAGGGCACCCGCGATGGCGAGCCCCACGGCAACGGCGGCGGCAAGGGCCGCACGCTGCACCAGCTTTTGCGAGTCGGCCGACAGCTCGACGAGAGGCACCGCTGCGGCCACCAGGTACTGCTCGCCGAAAGTCTGCGGCATGGGGTGCACGAGCAGCCTGTACGACTGTCCACCGAGCAGCATGTCTTCCTCGATCCGTCCACCACTCGCTGCCACTCGCGCGACCGCCTCGCGCATCGAACGGCGTACCGCATCCTCCTCGGGCGGGCACACCGTCTGCTCCGCCCTGCAGATTTCCGATTCCATGAACACGGTACCGTTGTCGCTGGCCACCATGATGATGGAATTGGGCGTGATCTTGTGCTGGGTCAGAAGGTGCGAAAGCGTCTCCAGGGTGAAGTCGAAGCCCACGACGCCGACCTGCCCCATCGGGATGCCGGCCGAGACACCAACGGCATTCGCCTGCGCGAAGGCGTATGGATCGGTAAGAACCGGCCCCTTGGCGCGCATGGCGTCGACATACCACGGCCGCTTGCGCGGGTCGTAGTCGGCCGGTCGGGACTGCAACGGCGAAAGGCTGCCGTCATAGAGTTGGAACCACCACGTCTCCTTGCGCTCGCCTCCTTCGGTGTGGATGCGACGCAGCAGGATCGATGGCGCGTCGGGTGCGTCGAACTCGAGACGCTGGGCGATCGACAGCATCTCCGTCCGGCCGACATAGAGGAAGCGACCGTCGTCGTAGCCCACGAACGCCGCGGCGATGGCGGTATATCGATCGAGGACTACCGTGAGCTGCCGCAGCCGCTCCTCGTCGGCTGCGAGGCCTTGACCTGTCGAGAAACTCGGTGAATCGGCCAGCGTCGTGCCCACGGCGACGACCACGCGCAGGCCCGACAGCAGGAAGCCTTCGACAGCGGTGTCGAGCGCCCTCATGCGATGGCCGACACTGCGCTGCTCCACCTGGTCGACCGCCCGCCAGCCCAGCAGCAGGAGCGCCGCGGACAGAGGCAGCACGATCAGCGCCATCAGGGTGAGCAGGGTCACCCTGAACGGAATCGAACCCGGCGAAAACTTCATGTCGTTGCGAGATCGCCGACGAGACCGGCCTGCCGCATCCTCACGGCTACTCCTTCTTGGCCATCCACTTGCATCCCAGGTTCTTCTCCGTGACAGTCAGCGTTCGCGGGCTGGCCGCCAGATCGGCCACGAGATGCAGGTGCAGGCGGCCGAGCTCGTAGTCCGCCTCATAGACGTTCGGCCGCACCATCTTGAGCTTGGTGTTGATTCCGCCCGGCGAGGTCACCTCGGCCTGGCCGTCCTTGACGGTGAAGGTATGCTCGCGCGTGAACTGAGGATCGGCCGAGATGCAGCCAGTGATGTTGCCTGGCTGTGCGGCAAGCCAGAAATGCACCTGCTCCTGCGCCGAGGCGGCAAGGGGGAGCACGCAAGCAGCGGCGAAGCAGGCGAGACGGCTGACAGACATGGCGGCGCGCTCCTCGAATGGCCGGCGACAGCCGGCCATACTATCCCGCCTGCGTACCGGCGTCAGTCGTCGCGCGACAGCAGGCGATAGGCAACGCCCGCGATCGCCCCGCCGAGCAGCGGCGCGACCCAGAACAGCCAGAGCTGCGCCAACGCCGCGCCGCCCACGAACAGCGCGGGCGCCGTGCTGCGGGCCGGATTCACCGATGTATTCGTGACGGGAATGCTGATGAGGTGGATCAGGGTAAGGCAAAGACCGATCGCGAGACCGGCTGCGGCTGCATGCGCCCGACGGTCGGTGGCGGCGATGATGACGGTGACGAAACCGAAGGTCAGCACGATCTCGATGACGGCGGCGGACAACAGGCCGTACTTGCCCGGCGAGTGCTCGCCATAGCCGTTGGTCGCGAAACTGCCGATCTCGGCGCCGACCCTGCCGGTGGCCACGATATAGAGGACCGCCGCCCCGGCGATGCCGCCCAGCAGTTGGGCGATCACGTACTGCACCACCTCGCTCCAGGGAAAACGCCGGCCGACGGCAAGACCGACCGTCACGGCCGGGTTGAAGTGGCCGCCGGACACCGGTCCCAGAGCATAGACCATGGTGAGCACGGTGAGGCCGAAGGCGAGCGCGACCCCGGTGAATCCGATGCCCAGTTGCGGAAAGGCAGCGGCGAGAACGGCGCTGCCGCAGCCTCCCAGGACGAGCCATGCGGTTCCCAGGAACTCCGCATAGAGGCGGTTGACCAATGGCATGACTGACTCCTCCTGATTCTCGACCCCGCGAATTCTAACCCAGCACCAGGTGAGAATGCGCGACGTTCTTTTTGCATTTCTGGGAGGATTTCCACCGCCCGGCGCAAACGAAGCATCACCGAACGGAAACGATTCGGTCATTCCTTCCGCCTAGCGTGCGCCCTTCGGAAGGAGTTCACGTCATGTTCCTGCGCCGCCGTCGCCTGATCGCCACCACGGGACTTGCCACGGCAAGCCTCGCCTTGCCGCGGATCGCCATCGGCCAGGCGGACCAGCGTCCCAGCATCACCATCGCCGTGCAGCAGATCGCCAACAGCGCCTCCCTCGAGCCGCTGCGCGAGCAGTCCAACGTCGGCCAGCGCGTCTTCTCCTTCCTGTTCGAGCCGCTGATCATGCAGAACCTGCTGGGCCAGCTCGAATCCGTGCCGGGCCTGGCCGAGAGCTGGAAGCGCATCGATGCGCGGACCGTCGAGTTCACCCTGCGCAAGGGCGTGAAGTTCCACAACGGCGACGAGATGACGGCCGACGACGTGGTCTTCACCTTCAGCCGCGACCGCATGTTCGGTCCGGAATACGACATCACCTCGAACAAGACGCTGTTCACCTCCGTCCTGATCCGCGATTCGGTCGAGGGCAAGACGCTGCCGCCCGAAGTGCCGGCGGTCGCCAAGCGCCTGTTCCCGGCGCTCGAGAAGGTCGAGCCGATCGACAAGTATACGGTGCGCTTCACCAACCGTACGCCCGATGTCACGATGGAAGGCAGGCTCGGCCGCATGGGCAGCGACATCATCTCGCGCCGCGCCTTCATGGAGGCCAAGAGCTGGCTCGAATGGGCGCGTGCGCCCGTCTCGACGGGGCCGTACAAGGTGCGCGAGTTCCTGCCCGACCAGTCGCTGGTCATGGACGCGCACGACGGCTACTGGGGCGGCCGTCCGCCGATCAAGAGCGTGAAGATGGTCGTGGTCCCCGAGGTCGCGACCCGCATCAACGGCCTGCTGGCCGGCCAGTTCGACTTCATCTGCGACGTGCCGCCGGACCAGATCCCCGGCATCGAGAAGAATCCGAAGTTCGAGGTGCTGGGCAGCACCATCGTGAACCACCGCATCACGGTGTTCGACAAGCACCATCCGCAGCTGGCCGACCCGCGCATCCGCCAGGCGTTCACGCATGCCATCGACCGCCAGGCCATCGTCGAGGCGCTGTGGTCGGGCCGCACGCGCGTGCCGGCCGGCCTCCAGTGGGAATTCTACGGGCCGATGTTCGTCGAGAACTGGACGGTGCCGGCCTACGACGTCGCCAGGGCCAAGCAGCTCCTCAAGGAAGCCGGCTACAAGGGCGATCCCATCCCCTATCGCCTGCTGAACAACTACTACACCAACCAGGTCGCCACGGCGCAGGTGCTGGTCGAGATGTGGCGCCAGGCCGGCCTCAACGTCCAGATCGAGATGAAGGAGAACTGGCAGCAGATCTTCGACGCCAACAGCCCGCGCGCCGTGCGCGACTGGTCGAACAGCGCCGGCTTCAACGACCCCATCTCCTCGATCGTCGCCCAGCACGGGCCGCAGGGCCAGCAGCAGCAGGCCCGCGAGTGGTCCAACGACGAGATGAACAAACTCTCCGCGGCGATGGAGGTCGAGACCGACATGGCCAGGCGCAAGGCGATGTTCAAGCGCATGCTCGAGATCTGCGAGCGCGAGGATCCCGCCTACACGGTCCTGCACCAGAACGCGACCTTCACGGCCAAGCGCAAGGACATCAAGTGGAAGGCCTCGCCGTCCTTCGCCATGGAGTTCCGCGCCGGCAACTTCGTCATCGGCTGAGGCCGCCGAAATGGCCGCCTCCCTGGTCGAGATCTCGGGGCTCGCCGTCGAGTTTGCCGGCGCCGGCCGGCCCTCGCGTGCAGTCGATGGTGTCGACCTGTCCGTGGCGGCCGGCGAGGCGCTGGGCATCGTGGGCGAATCGGGCTCCGGCAAGAGCGTGACCTGGCTGGCCGCGCTCGGCCTGCTGCCGGCGCGCGCCCGCGTCGCTGGCTCGGTGCGCCTGGAGGGCGAGGAACTGGTCGGCGCGCCGCGGCGTACGCTGGAACGCGTGCGCGGCAAGCGCATTGCCATGATCTTCCAGGACCCGTCGAGCTGCCTCAATCCCGTGCATCGCATCGGCTGGCAGCTCGGCGAAGCGCTCACCCTGCATCGCGGCCTCTCCGGCGCGGCGCGCGACGCCGAGGCGCTGCGGCTGCTCGACCAGGTGGGCATCGCCGACGCCCGGCGGCGCCTGTCGGACTATCCGCACCAGCTCTCGGGCGGGCTGAACCAGCGTGTGATGATCGCCATGGCGCTCGCCGGGCTGCCCGACCTGCTGGTGGCCGACGAGCCGACCACGGCGCTCGATGCGACGATCCAGGCGCAGATCCTGGCCCTGCTCGGCGGCATCCGCCGCGACACCGGCATGGCGCTGGTGCTGATCAGCCACGATCTCGGGGTGGTGGCGGAGAACGTCGACCGCGTGGCCGTGATGTATGCCGGGCGTCTGGTCGAGGAGGCGCCCGGCGCCGAGCTGTTCGGCGCCGCCCGCCATCCCTACACCCAAGGCCTGCTGGCGGCCCTGCCCAGCCTGACCGGCCCGCGGCGCCGGCTGGCGGCGATCCCCGGTACCGTGCCGGAGCCCGGGAACATGCCGGCCGGCTGCCGCTTCTCGCCGCGCTGCCCGGTGGCCGACGCCCGGTGCCGCGCAGAGGCGCCCGCCAACTGGCCGGTCGGCCCGATGCATCGCGCGGCGTGCCACCGGCGCATCGACGCGGGGATATCCGCCTGGTCGCTGCCCAGGGCCGCCGAATGACCGCGCTCCTCGAAGCGACCGACCTCTGCCGCCACTATGCCGTGCGCACCGGCCGCGGGCCGTTCGGCACCAGGGCGCTGCTGCGGGCCGTCGACGGTGTATCGTTGCGGCTGGAGGCCGCGCGCACGATGGGGCTGGTGGGCGAATCGGGCTGCGGCAAGTCGACGACGGGCAAGCTGGTGCTGGGATTCGTTTCACCCACCTCCGGCGTCGTGCGCTATCGCGGCGAGCCCATGCCGTCGGCCGGGACGCCGGCCTGGCGGGCACTGCGGCGGCGCGTCCAGATGGTCTATCAGGACCCTTTGGGCGCTCTCGACCGCCGGCTGCCGGTCGGCCGGCAGATCATGGAGCCGCTCGCCATCCACGGTGCGACACCGCCCGCCGAACAGCGCGAGCGGGCGCTGGCCATGATGGATTCGGTCGGCCTGCAGCCGCAGCAGTTCGACCGCTATCCGCACGAGCTGTCAGGCGGCCAGCGGCAGCGCGTCGTGCTGGCGCGCGCCCTGATGACCGAGCCTGACCTGCTGGTGTGCGACGAGCCGATCTCGGCCCTCGACGTCTCCATCCAGGCGCAGGTCGTGAACCTGCTGCTCGACCTGCAGGAGCGGCTGGGCGTCGCCTACCTGTTCATCAGCCACGATCTCAAGGTCGTGCGCCAGGTGAGCCACGACGTGGCGGTGATGTATCTCGGCCGCATTGTCGAGCAGGGCGAGGCGGAGCGGCTGTTCGCACGACCCGCCCACCCCTATACGCGCGCGCTGGTGTCGGCGATCCCGGCCGTCGGAGAACGGCGCGAGCGGCTGCTCCTGCAGGGCGATCCGCCCAACCCCGTCGACGTGCCGCCCGGCTGTGCCTTCCATACGCGCTGCCCCTTCGCGGTGGCGCGCTGTCGCGCGGAGACCCCGGTGCTCGAGCCCGCCGACGACGGCCATCTCGTGGCCTGCCATCGCGTCCACGAATCCGCCCTGCAGGTCGCCGCCTGATGCTGCTGTTCGCCGCTTCGCGCGCGCTGCGCGCCGCGTTGACCATCCTGTTCGTGATGACCTTCGCCTTCGTGGTGCTGCGGCTGTCGGGCGACCCGGCGCTGCTGATCATGTCGGTCGACGCACCGCCGGAGGCCATCAAGGTCTTCCGCGAGGCCTGGGGCCTCGACCAGCCGATCTGGGAACAGTACGTCGCCTATATCGGCCACGCCTTGACCGGCGACTTCGGCAAGTCGATGCGCGACGGACGGCCGGCGATGGACCTGGTGATGGAGCGCGTGCCGGCGACGCTCGCCATCACGCTGCCGGCCCTGGCGCTGAAGATCGGGCTCGGCATACCGGCCGGCATCTACGCGGCGCTGCATCGCAACTCCATGGCAGACCGCCTCACCATGGCGCTGTCGGTCGCGGGCTTCACCATGCCGAGCTTCGTGCTGGCCCTGCTGCTGGTGCTGGTCTTCGCCGTCCAGCTCGGCTGGCTGCCGGCCAGCGGTTCGGGCTCGGTCGGACACGCCATCCTGCCCATCCTCACGCTGGGCATCGGCGGCGCCGCCATCATGGCGCGCTTCACGCGCTCGGCCATGCTGGAAGTGCTGGGTCAACCCTATATCCGCGCCGCCTCCGCCAAGGGCGTGATCTGGCGTCGGGTGATCTCGTCGCATGCACTGCCCAACGCCGCCATTCCCACGGTCACCATCATCGGCTTCATGGTGGGCAGCCTGGTGGCGGGCGCGGTGGTGGTGGAATCGGTGTTCGCCTGGCCCGGCATCGGTCGCCTGATGGTCTCCGCCGTCGCCAACCGCGATCTCGCCGTCGTTCAATGCATCCTGATGGTGATCGCCGCCTGGATGGTCTCGGCCAACCTTGCCGTCGACCTGGCCTATGGCTGGCTCGATCCACGCGTGCGCGGCACCGCCGCGGCAGGACACTGAGGACGCCATGGCCGTACGCGACGCCGGTCCCGTCCCCCTTCCCGCCTCGCGGCTGGGCACCATCGCCCGCCGCGCCGCCGCCCTTCCGTTCGGCGTGACGCTGGCCCTGGCCTGGCTTGTCCTGATCCTGGCGACGGCCCTGCTGGCCGACTGGATCACCCCCTATTCCTACAGCGCCCTGGATCTCAAGGCGCGGCTCGTCCCGCCGCTCGGCATGGGCGGCGGCTGGGCCCATCCTCTGGGCACCGATGAGCTCGGCCGCGACGTCCTTTCGCGCCTGATCATGTCGGTGCGCATGAGCCTGCTGATCGCGCTGTTCGGCACCCTGATCGCCACCACGCTGGGCACGATGCTCGGCTTCCTGGCCGCCCACTTCCGCGGCCGCGTCGAGCAGCTCGTGCTGGTGGCCATCGACTTCCAGGCCAGCATGCCGTTCATGATCATCGCTCTGAGCGTGCTCGCCTTCTTCGGCAACAGCCTGCCGCTGTTCATCGCCCTGATGGGCTTCCATTCCTGGGAACGCTACGCCCGCATCGCCCGCGGCCTGACGCTCGCCGCCAACGAGCAGGGCTATGCCGCGGCGGTACGCCAGCTCGGCGCCGGCCCCGGCCGCATCTACGGCCTGCACATCCTGCCCAACATCGCCTCGACGCTGATCGTGTCGATGACGCTCACCTTCCCCGAGATCATCCTGCTGGAGAGCGGGCTCTCCTTCCTGGGGCTGGGCGTGCAGCCGCCGCTCACGTCGCTCGGCAACATGGTGGGCTACGGCCGCGAGTACATCACCCGCGCGCCCTGGATCATGCTGGCGCCGGCCGCAGCGATCGTGCTGACCACGCTGTCGATCAGCATGCTGGGCGATTGGCTGCGCGACAGGCTCGACCCGACGCTGCGCTGATCTCAGCAGATCCGGTAGCGCTCGACGGCGTCGCGATCGAGCTCGACGCCGAGGCCCGGCCCTTCCGGAAGGAGCACATGCCCAGCCTCGAGCCGCAGCGGCGCCTTGAGGAGCCGCGTGCGCAGGGCGTTGTCGCTCATGTCGTACTCGAGCATCAGCGGATGGGGCGGGTGGCTCGTATGCGGCGTGTTGGGCAGCGCCGCGATGAAGTGGCAGGCCGTGGCGAGCCCGATGGCGCCGCCCCAGACATGCGGCGCCACCCGCAGGTTCTGGGCATGGGCCAGCGTCGCGATGCGCCTGGCCTCGGTGAGCCCGCCCGTGCCGGGGATCGAGGGCTGGACGATGTCGATGCAGCGGCCGTCGATCAGCGCCCGGAAGTCACGCGCCGTGTGATGCGCTTCGCCGGCCGCGACCGGAATCGGCGACCGGGCCCGCAGCTCGGCATAGCCGCGCAGGTCGCCCGGCGGCAGCGGCTCCTCGATCCAATGAATGCCGTAGGGCTCGATCGCCCGCGCGCATTCCAGCGCCACGTCGGCCGTATAGGCACCGTTGATGTCCACCATCAGCAGCTTGTCCGGCCCCAGCACCTCGCGCGCGCGGCGCACGCGGGCGACGTCGTCCCCGATGCCGCGCCCGATCTTGATCTTGGCGCCGGCATAGGGATGGGCCGCCGCCTCGGCCAGCATGTGATCGAGCTGGCGATCGGGATCGTTCGAGAAGAAGCCGGTCGAGGCGTAGGCCGGAATGCGGCTGGTGCCGCAGCCGCCGATCAGGTCGCAGACCCTGACGCCAAAACCGCGGGCCATCGCGTCGACCATCGCCACATTGATGGCGGCCAGGCAGGCCGTGAGCTGGTTGCCGACACCGAGATGATACAGCGCGTTGCGCACCTGCGCCTCGACATGGTCGAAGTCGAAGATGCTGCGGCCCGCGAACAGCGGCTCGACCATGCGGAAGTACTCGCGCGTGACCAGCGGGTTGCCGAACGCCTCGCCGATGCCGGTGACGCCGCCATCCGTCACGACCTCGACGAGGCCGGCCTGGCGCCGATGACCGCCGCCGCGGGACATGCCGTAGGCCTTTTCAGGCGCAAAAGCGTATTCCAGGCCGATGAAGGCGAGACGCTCGATACAGGGTGTCGCGGAGTTGATCATCGCACGATGATGCCGCACGGCGCAGAACCAGGCAAAAGGGAGTGATCCGATCGTTGAATGGTCGCGCACGATTTGGACACACTCGTTCGGCGTAGAGCCTCGCTAGGCTCGTCGCGAGACTGCGAGGGTCGCTTTGGAAGAACGCACCGGCTCATTCGGCGGCTGGCGGTGGACGCTCGCGCATACGCGCTTCTGGCGCGGCCATCGACTGCTGGGACGCCTTCCCGGATGGCGCGCCGTGACGCGCAGCTGGGCGCAGGCACGAGGCACCTTCAGGGGCCGACCGCCATGGTTGCGCCAGGTATCCATGTTCCATCCGCTGTGCGGCGCCGAGATCGCGGCCAAACTGCACGAGCACGGCTACCATGCCGGCCTGCAGCTCCCCTCCGGGGCGGTCTCGCAGTTGCGCCGCCATGCCGAGGAGAGTTTCTGCACGACAGGCCAGGGCAGCCGCGAAACGTTCCTGATCGGTGACGTGCAGGCTGGGCGCCTGCCCTCCGGCAGCCCGGTCGCCATCGCCGACGTCGATCTCATGGACTGCACCGTCGCCGCCGACGTTGCGGGCGATCCGACGCTCGTCGACATCGTGCGCCGCTTCTTTGGCTACATGCCGGCCCGTGTGGCCGTCCGGCTCTACTGGAGCCCATGCTCCACGCTGTCGGATGACGAGCGGCGCTGGAACGGACAGACCATCGACTATCACTACGACATCGAGCGCGGGTACGCCGTCTACGTCTTCTTCTATCTCAGCGACACGGACCGCCATGCCGGCGCCCACGCCGTCGTCGCGGGTTCCCATAGCCCCAAGCCGCTGCGACTGCGGCTGGCCTCCACCCGCCAGCCCGAGAAGGCCGTGCTCGGCCATTACGGCGCCGACAAGGTCGTCGTTCTGGAGGGCAAGGCGGGCTTCGGCTTCCTCGAGGACCCGGCCTGCTTCCACAGGGCGCTGCCGCCGACGGCGGCCCCTCGCCTCATGCTGCAATTGCGCTATAGCTGAGGGATGGACCGTCCGACGCCGCGTGTCACGCCTCTCGAGCCCGCCACCTACCGACGCGTTCCCTGGAAGAACGGCCGGGGCGTCACGACCGACATTGCCTTCACAGACGATGTCTGGCGCTTCAGCCGCACGCCCATCACCGAGCCGGGTCCCTTCTCCGACTATGCCGGTTTCGACCGCTCGCTGGTGCTGGTCGCCGGCAGCGGGCTGGTGCTGCAGACTCCTGCAGGTGAGATCGACGTACGCCGCCCCTTCCGACCGGTCCGCTTCGCCGGCGAGACGTCGGTGATCACGTGCCTCGAGGCCGGGCCGGTGGAGGTCGTGAACCTGCTGGGCGTCCGCAGCCGCGTCGCGATCGACCTCTGCGTGCTGGATGCGGGCCGCACGCGGCGGTTGGGCGACGGCACCCATATCGCCTATTGTCCGGGCGGGCAGGCGACCCTGACGCTGGCCGGTCGCGAGCATCATCTCGATGCCGATGGCGGGCTCAGGATCGAGGGGGCGGCGGACGTTGCAGCCTGCAGCGTCGGCTTGATCGTGCTGGGGAGCGTGACATGCGTATCGCGGTAGTCGGAGCGGGCGGCGTCGGGGGCGGTTACGGCGCCGCTCTCGCCACGGCCGGTGCCGACGTCACCTTCATCGCCCGCGGCCGCCACCTTGCCGCCATGAACAGCGAAGGGCTGCGCGTCGAGAGTCCACGCGGCGACACCCACCTGCAGCCGACCCGGGCGACCGATGATCCCGCGAGCGTCGGGCCTGTCGACATCGTGCTGTTCTGCGTCAAGCTATGGGACGTGGAGACCGCCGGCGCCGCGATCCGGCCGCTCATCGGTAGCGGCACCGCCGTCATCCCGCTTCAGAACGGCATCGACGCCGCCGAGCGCCTCGTCGCCATCCTCGGCGAGGCCGCGGTGATGGGCGGTGTCGCCAACATCAGCGCCACCATCGCGGCTCCCGGCGTCATCCGCCAGACCGGCACTGCAATGCGGATGGTGTTCGGCGAGCTTGACGGGAAGACCACGCCGCGCGCCCGGGCCTTCGCCGCGCTGTGCGCGCAGGCCGGCATCGACGGCGTGCTGTCGACCGCGATCCGGACCGATCTCTGGATGAAGTTCATCCTGCTGGCCTCCAATGCCGGCATCATGGCTCTGGCCCGGCTGCCGGTCGGCAAGCTGCGCGACGATCCCGACATCGCGCCCTGGTTCGCCGCCGCCTACGAGGAGGTGGCCGCGGTCGGCCGCGCTGCCGGCGTGGCGCTGCCGCCGGATGCGGTGGCCCGCACGCTCGACTTCACCCGCAACGCACCGCCCGACCTGATGGCCTCGATGGCGGTGGACCTGCTGCGCGGCAATCGCATCGAGCTGCCTTGGCTGTCGGGCAAGGTCGTCACGCTTGGCCGGGTGCACGACGTTCCCACGCCGGTCCACGCCTTCATCCACTCCATGCTCAAGCCCTACACCATGGGCCGGCCCGACTAGGAGACCCGATCATCATGCGCGCCCTGTTCAGCCTCCTGATGCTGCTCGCCGGCATCACGTCCGCCGCCGCGGCCGACCTGAAGCTCCTGACCGCCGGCGCCTACAAGCCGGCGGCCCAGGAGATCGCCGCCGCCTTCGAAAAGAAGACCGGCCACAAGGTCACTATCGAGAGCGACACCGCGGGCGGCGTCTCCAAGCGCATCGCCGCCGGCGAGTACTTCGACATCGCCGTCATTCCGCCGCTCGTCCTGGGGCCCTATCTCGGCTCGCGCATCGACGAAAGCAGCGCCAAGGCGGTCGCCCGCGTGGGCATCGGCGTCGCCGTGAAGCAGGGTGCCGCGAAGCCCGACATCTCTACCGTCGATTCCTGGAAGCAGGCCCTGCTCGCCGCCCGCATGATCGCCTATGTGGACCCCGAATTAGGCGGATCGAGCGGCATCTACCTGGCGCACCTGTTCGAGAAGATGGGCATCGCCCAGCAGCTCAAGCCCAGGACCCTGCTGGTGAAGGGCGGCTTGGTCGCCGAGAAAGTGGCAAGCGGCGAGGCCGAAATCGGCCTGCAGCAGGTTAGCGAGCTGATGGCCGTGCCCGGCGTGGTCCTGGTCGGCCCCATACCGCTCGACGTCCAGTACGACACGCTCTATTCGGCCGGCATCTCGGTCGCCACGCGCAACCGCGCGGCGGCCGATCAGTTGCTCCTGGCGCTGGCGGATCCGGAAAACGCCAAGATCCTGCACAGCAAGGGCCTCCACGCCCCCTGATACGGGGCTACCGCTTGAGCTCGCGGACGGCCTCGGTCCACGCTCCGATCGTATGGTCGATGTCGGCGCGATCGTGCGCCACGCTGACATAGTACTTGCTCTCGCCTTTCATGATGCCGCGCTGGCGCAGCAGCTGGTTGAAGCGGGCGGCAAGCTCCCTGTCGGCCTTGAGCGTGTCGCGGTAGTCCTTGACCGGCTGGTCGGTGAAGAGGACATCGAACAGCGGCGGCTCGCCGATCACCTGGGCGGGGATGCCGGTGTCCTTCAGCAGCCGGTCGAGCGCGCCCATCAGCTCGCGGCCGGTCGCGAACACGCCGTCGTACGTGCCGGGCCGCTTCAGGATGTCGAGCGTGGCGAGACCTGCCACGGCAGCGACCGGATTGCCCGACAGCGTGCCAACCTGGAAGAGGAAATCCTCGTCGGCCACGGCCAGCCGGTCGAAATGCTTCATGATGTCGGCACGGCCTGCGATGGCGGCGAGCGCGAAGCCGCCGCCCACGATCTTGCCCAGCGTGCAGAGATCGGGCGTCACGCCGTAATATTCCTGCGCGCCGCCATAGGCGAAGCGGAAGCCGGTGACGACCTCGTCGAAGATGAGTGGGATGCCGTGCCGGGCCGTCACCGCGCGCAGCGCCTGCAGGAAGCCGGGCCTGGGTGGAATGAGCCGCTGGAACGGCTCCACGATGACCCCCGCCAGCTCGTCCTTCTGCTCCTCGATCAGGCTTTCGACCATCTCGATGTCATTGAAGGCGGCGACCAGAATCTCGTCCTGCACCGATTTCGGAATGCCCGCGGAGTCCGGCGTCGGCCGCGGGAAGTTGCCCGGCCGCTTGGGCGAGGTCGACATCAGCGCGTAGTCGCTCATGCCGTGGTAGCCGCCCTCGAACTTCAGGATCTTGTCGCGCCCGCGGAACGCCCGCGCCGCCCGCATGGCGTAGAGATCGGCCTCGGTTCCCGAGCAGACGAAACGCACCTGCTCCGCGCAGGGCACGGCGTCGCAGATCGCCTCGGCCAGCGCGATGCCGTGCCGGTTGTTGCCGAAGAAGGTCGTGCCCAGCGGCACCTGGGCCTGCACCGCCGCCGTCACCTCGGGATGGGCATGCCCGACGAACATCGGGCCCGAGCCCAGTAGGAAATCGACATAGTCGCGGCCGGCCTCGTCCCGGATGCGGCCGCCCTTGCCCTCCTTCAGGATCACCTCGGCCGGCATGTTGCCGAAGCTGCCACCCGGCAGGACCTTTCTCGCCTGCTCCACGAGCGTGTTGGTCGGATCGATCTGGGTCTGGACGTTCATGACTTCACTCCCTGCAAACGGCGTGCCTCGCCCGGTCAGTCGATCGGCACGAAGATGGAATGGCGCATCTTGCCCTCGACCGCCTTGGAGAAGTGCCCCTTGCCGGTCGTATCTTCGACCAATAGCACCTCGCCTGCGCCAATGGTGCGCGTCTCGCCGTCGCTCGCCTGGATGGATACGGCGGCATCGAGATTGATGATGTACTGCCGCCGCGGCGCGGGATGCCAGCTGTAGTCATAGCTGCCCGGCGTCTGCCGGAAGATGATGCCGGTCGCCGGGAGGGTCGCGGAGGTCCTGCCGCCCGGTCCTTCGTTCTTCCATTCGACCTGGATGTCGCGGAAATGTGTCTCGCCGTGCTCGTCGACATACAAATTGTGAATGCGCATGGACGCTCTCCTGCTTGCCGTTTTCCCGAGCGAGACTAGAACGGAAACATGCTGACGGAACCTGTCGAGGCTGTTCTTTTCGACATGGACGGCCTGCTGCTCGATACCGAGGTGATCTACATCGCGGCCATGCAGGCCTCGGCGCGCGCGGTCGGCCGCGAGATGCCGCTGGACTTCTGCCATTCCATGATCGGCGTGCCCGGCCATGACTGCAACGTCATGATCGAGCGGTACTTCGGCGTCGGATTCAGCATTTCGGACTATCGCGCGCACTTTTCGGGCCATGTCCGTCGATTGCTGGACGAGGGCATCCCCCTCAAGCCCGGCGCCGTGGAGCTGCTCGACTTCCTGATCGAGCGCAACCTGCCGGTCGCCGTGGCGACCTCCGCCAACCGGACCACGGCCGAGCACCATCTCGGCAAGGCCGGTCTGCTCGGCCGCTTCCACGCGCTGGCGACGCGCGACGACGTCGTGCGCGCCAAGCCGCATCCCGACGTCTATCTCGAGGCGGCGCGCCGGCTCGGCGTGGCGCCGGAACGCTGCATCGCCTTCGAGGATTCCAATATCGGGCTCAGCGCCGCGCATGCCGCAGGCGCCATGGCGTTCATGGTGCCGGATATATTGCAGCCCGACCCGGAGGTCCGCGCCAAATGCCGTGGTGTGCTGCCCAGCCTGCATGAAGCGCTGGCGCTGCTGCGAGCCGCGCTGTAGCGCGCCGGCCGGATGAGCGAGCTTGTCCTCCTGCTGCTGGGTGCGCGCCTCATCCGACGCAAGTGGTGGATCGTCCTGCTCGTCGGGCTGTTCTGGCTCGGGCTCGGGACGTTCTTCCTCGTCAACGGCCTGATCGACGAGTCACGTCTGCCGACCACCTTCTTCGCCGTCCCGCTGCTGATCGACGCCGCCTTCTCGACGGTCGCCGGCTTCAACATGCGCGGCACCGGACGGACGCTGCGTTTCGGCAAGGCCGCCGTGTTCGTCCTGCTGGCGTTGCTCATCGTCGGAGCCCCGATGCACAGCGGCATGCTCGTCGGCTTCATCGCAGGCACTTTCCTCGTCGTCGACGCGATATGGCGGGCGACGAGTGCCTACATCGTGCGCCACGCGCGATGGCGCCTGTCGCTGTTCAATGCCGGCATCGAGTTCCTGCTGGGCGTCTGGTCGTACGTGCCCTACCCGAGCAACTGGCAGGGCGAGATCGAGTCCGACGTCGGCACGCTCATGATGGCGTCGGCCGCAGGCATCTGCATGCTGGCCATGCGTATCCGCAGCCTGCCGCCGGGCATGCCGATCTCGACCGTCCTGATGCACGGCTGGCCCACCTACGACGGTCAACCGGCGGACGACGGCACCGCCGCGGCCTCCCCTGCCGAATCGGCGACGGTGACCGTCCATGTCTGGACCCCGACGGGATCGCTGGTGTCGGTCAGGCGGGGCGTCAGCCGCTACGTCGCGGCGCTCGACGAGAAAGGCACCTTGTCGACCGGCCATGCCGCACTCGAAGTGCCGCCCGACATCTACATAAGCCACTATCCGGCGGTCGAGATCTCGCGCTCCCGCTCGGAATTCTCGCGCACGCTGCGGGCGACTTCCGACAACGACGTGCCCGGCGTGTTCCAGCCCAGCTATCGCGAGGAGAGCGAGAGCTGGTGTCCCTCGACCCGCAAGGTCCGGCTGGAGGGCCTCGATATCGCCTCGATCCGCGCCTTCTCCACCGCCTATCGCCGGGATCCGACCTACAACCTGACCAGCCGCAACTGCTCGAGCGCCGTCGCCAAGGCCCTGGATGCCGGGCTGGAAGGCCTCTTCGCCGTCCATGCGACGTCGCCCTATTTCCTGATGAGGCTGGTCCTGCTGCCCGAGACGTGGGTCGCTGGCGAGCTGCGAAGGCGGGCCGCCGCGATGGCCTGGACCCCCGGCATCGTCCTCGACTATGCCCGCGCCCTGTCCCATGTCGTCGCCCTGCCGCAGCGCCTCGGCCGGGGCCCGACGGATGGGAAACCCGGATAGGAGACGATGTCGCGGCCTGCTGCTTCCCCGAATGGCCTGTTGTCGCGCGCGGCGATCATCGTCACCGCCACGATCTTCGGCCTGACCTACAGCCTGAGCGCCGCGTTGATCGCGCTCGATCTCGCGCAGGCCGGCCTGAGCGAGAGCCTCATCGGTGCCAATGCCGCCATGCATGCCGTGGGTGTATTGGCGATGGCCTTCCTGCTGCCGCGCCTCGTGGCCGCCGTCGGCATGCGGCGCGCGGTCGTCGGCGCGTTGCTGTCGGCGGCCGTCCTGCTGTGCCTGTTCCCCGCGATGCCTCTGATCTGGCTGTGGTTCCCGCTGCGCATCCTGCTGGGCGCGGCGTCGGAAGTGCTGTTCGTCCTGTCGGAGACCTGGCTGAACGCCCTGAGCACCGAGGAGTCCCGTGCCCGCACGATGGGTGCCTACACGGCCGCCCTGTCCATCGGCTTCGCCCTGGGGCCGTTGATCCTGTCCATGACCGGCACCGACGGCGCCACGTCGTACATCGTGGGCAGCGCCCTGGCGGCAGTCGCCTCCGTCCTGGTCCTCTCGCCCGCCATCGAGGTGCCGACCTTCGAGAGGCCGTCGCACGACAATCCGCTGCGCTACATGCGGCTCGCTCCCGTCGCCATGGCGGCGACGGTCCTCAACGCCGCCATCGAGACGGCCGGGCTGAGCTTCCTCACCCTCTACGCCATCAACATGGGCTGGGAGGAGGCGCACGCGACACAGCTCATGACCTGCATGATGGCGGGCGCCATCGCCTTGCAGCTACCCATCGGCTGGCTGGGCGACAAGATGGACCGGCGCCGGCTGATCGTCGCACTGGCGGCGCTGGCGGCGGCCGGAGCGCTGGCCTGGCCCTGGGCCTTGCAGAGTCCGTGGACGATCTATGCCCTGCTGTTCGTCTGGGGCGGTCTGTTCGTCGGCATCTACACGATCATGCTGACGATCGTCGGCAGCCGCTTCTCGGGCAGCGACCTCGTCGGCATCTATGCCGGCATGGGACTGACCTGGGGCGTCGGCGCCCTGCTCGGGCCGTTGCTCGCCGGCATCGCCATGCAGGCCACGCTGCACGGCCTCGCCTTCTTCGCTGCGCTCGCCTGCGGTGCATTCATGGTGGCGGCGCTGTGGGCGGGCCGCAGCTCCCCGGCGGCGGCGGCGACCGATCGCTCCTGAGTCCTTCAGGTCCCGCCTACCACCATGGCGTCCTGCCGGCCCAACCCGTCGATGCCGAGCGACACGCGGTCGCCAGGCCGCAGGAAGCGTGGTGGATCCTGCCGCCATCCCGTGCCTGGCGGCGTTCCCATGATGACGACGTCACCCGGCAGCAGGCGCATGAAGCGCGAGATATAGGCGATCACGAACCGCACGCCGAACACCATGTCGCTGGTGTTGGATTGCTGTTGCCGAATGCCGTTCAGGTCGAGCCAGAGGCCGAGGCGGCCGGGATCGGCCACCTCGTCGGCGGTGACCAGCCATGGCCCGCAGGGGCCGAAGCCGTCCGCACTCTTGCCCTTGCACCATTCGCCGCCCTGCTCGTTCTGCCAGCGCCTCTCGGAAAGATCGTTGAAGACGCCATATCCCAGGATCGCCGCAGCGGCCTCACCTTCATCGAGTCCGTAGGCCTCGCGGCCTATGACCACGGCGAGCTCGACCTCCCAATCCAGCTTGTCCGCGCCCGCCGGCAGCACGATCGGGTCGTTGGCTCCGGCCAGGCACGTCGCCGGCTTGATGAACAGCAGCGGCTCGGCAGGCGTCGCCATCCCCGCCCGGCGCACGCCCTCATGATAGTTCATCCCGACACCGACCACCTTGGACACGCCGGCGACCGGCACGCCGAAGCGGAGTCCGTCCTCCGATGCACAGGCCGGGGCATCGCGGACCGCGTCGGCAAGGACCGCCTGCCAGGCGCCGCAGAAGAAGTCGCCCGTGAAATCCGGCACGGCCGCCGACACGTCGCGCGGCACGCCGTCGGGCCCCAGCACGGCCGGCCTCTCGCGGCCCGGCGGGCCGATCCGGCAGAGCTTCACTGAAGGCCGAGGAACGGCACGTCACCGGCCGTCATCGAGCGATGCATGCGGCGGGTGTAGGCAACGTCGTCATAGGGCGTCGCCTTGTGCATGGTAGCGCGGTTGTCCCAGAAGACGAGGTCGCCCTTGCGCCATTTGTGGCGGTAGACGAAGCGGTCCTCGGTGGCGTGCGCGACCAGCTCCGCCAGCAACGCCTGAGAATCCTCGATGCTCATGCCGACGATGTTCTTGATGATGTATTCGCTGACATAAAGGGCGCGTCGGCCCGTCACCGGATGCTGGCGGATCAGCGGATGCTCGACGTCGCGCACGCGGTCGAGCTGCTCCTGCGACAGCGGCGCGGCGTTCGGATACTTGATCGAACGCATGTAATTGTAGCTGTGGACCGCCGTCATGGCGTCGTAGTGCCGCCGATCCTCCGCGGACAAGGCTTCGTAAGCCGCCGTCAGGGAGCAGAACAGCGTATCGCCGCCGTCCGGCGGCACCTCGACGCCCAGCAGCATCGTCATGTCGCAGGGCTTCGGGTAGTAGGTCAGGTCGGTGTGCCAGTGCCAGCCGATCTTGTGCGCCCCCTGTGGCTTCCCACCTTCGACGGCATTGGTCAGCACCATGACGCCCGGATGATCTGCAAAGGTGTGCTCCTTGAGCACGTGGTATTCGAGCTCGCGGAAGCGGCGCGTGAAGGCTTCCTGATCAGCGGGCGAAAGGTCCTGGTCGCGCAGCAGCACGAGCGAATCACGCTCGAAGAGCTCGCGTACCGCCGCGAACGCCGCATCGTCGAGCTCGGGCCCCACCTTGCAGTTCAGGATCTCCACCCCGAAGGCGGGATGCAAAGGCCTCGTCGCGAATGTCACCGGTTTCCTCCTTTCGTTCTGATCACTGCAGCTCGAGCCCTTCGATCTTCATCTGGTCGCCGAAGCGCTTGAACTCGCCGGCGACGAAGCTGCGGAACGCCGCGCCGTCGCGGAACATCGGCGGGAAGCCGGCGCGCAGGGCGATCGTCTGGTAGGCCGGATCGTCGAGCGTCGCCTTGCAGGCCTGCTCCAGCGACGACCTGACGTCGGGAGCGAGCCCCTTCGGCGCGGCCAGGACCGCCCAGATCGACGTATCGACGGGCGGCCCGAACTCGCCGGCCGCCGGCACGTCCGGCAGTTGGGGCAGGCGCTTGTCGGCCAGTACGGCGAGGGGCCGCAGCTTGTACGCATTGAGCAGGACCGTGGTGTTGGAGACCGCCACGATCTGGTTGGAGAGGATGGCCTGGGAGACCGCACCGCCGCCCGAGAACGGCACGTGCGTGCCGGTGACGCCGTTCTGGCGCAGGAAGTTCGCCATGTTGATGTGATCGGGGGTGCCGATCCCGGGCGAGCCATAGAACAGTTTGCCGGGATTGGCCCGGCCGAAGTCGAGCAGCGCCTTGATATTCTTGTACGGCGAATCCGGCGCCACCATCACGATCACGGGCGCCGAGTAGATCTGGCAGATGAAATCGAAGGAATCGAGGTCGAAGCCAAGCTTGCGGAAGTGCGGCACCATGGCGATGCCGGCCATCCCAAGGATGCCGATGGTCTTGCCGTCGGGCCGGGCACGCGCCAGCTCGGCGGCGCCGATCGTCCCGGAGGCGCCGGGCTTGTTGATCACGATGACGTTCTGGCCGAGCTTGGCCGACAAGGTCGGCTGCATCGCCCGGGCGACGACATCGGTCGAGCTGCCGGCGTCGAAGGGGACGATCATCTGGGTTGCCGGCTGGGCGACGGCCTGGCTGCCGGCGAGGAGGCAGGCGGTGAGAAGAGCAGCGAAAGTGCGGACGGAGATCGGCTTCATGAACCTTGCTTGGATCTGGCAGGGCCCGAGGCCCGTGTCTTGCAAGTAGATCGGAGGGATGGGCCGCCTGTCATATATCTTGGCGTCGGCGCCCTATAACCCGCTGTTATGGAAGCGATGGATTGCCATGAATCTTCGCCAGATCGAGGTCTTCCGGGCATTGATGCTGAACGGCACGGTCTCGGCGGCCGCGCAGTTCCTGAACGTCAGCCAGCCCGGCGTGAGCCGGCTCATCCATAATCTGGAGGATCGCAGCGGGGTGCGTCTCTTCAGCCGCGTCAAGGGCCGCCTCGAGCCGACGCGGGAGGCCCTGATGCTCCATGAGGAGGTGGAGCGCGCCTATCTCGGCGTCGAACGCGTGCGCAACTTCCTCACGCAGCTTTCCAAGGCGCAGGCCGGCATCGTGCGGATCGCGGCAGCGCATGCCTTGGCCCATACGCTGGTGCTCGACAGGCTGGCCGGCGTCCGTCGCAGCCGGCCCGACGTCCAACTCGCCATCGACTTCGCGCCGTTCAACGAGATGATCGGCGCCCTCCTGGGCGGCAAGTTCGATTTCGGCGTCGCCATCACCGAACGTTCTCAGCCGAACCTGCAGCATCGGCGGGTGGCCGTGCTGCAGTTCGTGCTGGCCGTTCCCAGGGGGCATCGGCTTGCGCGCCGCAAGTCCGTCACGCCCGACGATCTGCGCGGCGAGCCGATGATCACCTACAAGCGTGACAGTCCGATCTTCGGCGTCCTGGCGCGGCACGGCATGGGTCCGGCGCTGGACGCCGGCACGATCGAGGTCGGTTCGTCGCTTATCGCCTGCGCCGCCGTCGAGCGCGGCCTGGGGCTCGCGCTGGTCGACGCGCAGACGGTCGCCCATGAGCGCTTCCGCAACATCGTGACGGTGCCGATACGCCAGCCGATCGAGATCGCCGTCCTGGCCTACTTCAAGCCGGAGACGCTCGATTCGTCGATCGCCGCCCGGGTCCTCGACGCGCTCTGCGGCGGTTGCTGACCAGGGCCGCTAGAGCGGCTTCCACGATGACGGAACCACAAGCGGTTCCGTCATCGTGGAAACGCGCGCACGGGTGATCGAAGTTTCATGTTTTAGAACTTCTCCACCCACGGCCTGACCTCGACCTCCCAGCTCCAGGCGCTGCGATGCTGCTGCAGCGTCGCCCAGTAGGTCTCGGCGATGGCATCGGGATCGAGCAGGCTGTCCGGCACACCGTCCGGCACCGGTCGCGTCGCGCTGCGGATGCCGCCGTCGATCACGAAATGGGCGACATGGATGCCCTGTGGCGAGAGCTCCCGCGCCATCGACTGCGCCAGCCCGCGCAGCGCGAACTTGCCCATTGCGAAGGTCGCCGACAGGGCGAAGCCCTTCACCCCGGCCGTGGCGCCGGTCAGGAAGATCGCGCCGTGGTGCTTGGGCAGCATGCGCCGCGCCGCCTGCTGGGACACCAGGAAGCCGCCGAAGGCGCTGATCTCGATCGCCCGCTTCACCGCGTCGGGATCGAGATCGACGAGCGGGCCGCGGACTCGGTTGCTGGCGTTGTAGACGACGACGTCCGGCGTGCGACCCGCCGCGTCCAGCGCGGCGAACAGCCCGGCAACATCCTTCGGTTCGGCCGCGTTGCAGACATGGAGATCCGCGCCGGTCTCGCGCGACAGATCGGCCAGCTTGGTCACCTGACGCGCCGCCAGCGAAACGGCGAGGCCCCGCGCGGCGAACAGGCGGGCCAGCGATGCGCTCAGGCCGGGGCCGGTGCCGACGATCAGCGCGGAACGGAATTTCGGCTTGTCCAAACGGACCTCCTCGTTGCCCGCGATTGGACGCGGGTATAGGCTTTTGCGCAATAGGGAAGGAAACAACCATGGAACGGGTACAGCCGGTCGGTCGGATCGACGTCATCTCCGATGCCATCTGCCCATGGTGCTACATCGGCAAACGGCACCTGGAGCGTACGCTCGACCTCCTCGAGGCGCAGCACCTCCGCTTCACCGTCGCCTGGCATCCCTTCCAGCTCAATCCCGACATGCCGCGCGAGGGCGTCGACCGCGCGCAATACCGGCTCGCCAAGTTCGGCAGCGCCGAGCGGTCCCGGCAGATCGACGAGCGCATCACGGAAGCCGCCGCAGTAGTCGGCCTGGAGTTCCATCTCGATCGGCTGACGCGCACGCCCAACACGCTGAATGCGCATCGCCTGATCCGCCTCGCCGGCCAGAAGGGCGTGCAGGACGGCGTCGTCGAAGCGCTGTTCGAAGGCTACTTCTGCAACGGCGCCGATATCGGGGAAGACCGCGTGCTCGAAACGCTGGGCATCGAGGGCGGACTGGAGGGCGACGACATCCGGGCGATGCTGTCGGGCGACGCCGGCCTCAAGGAGGTGCTCGCCGCGGATCGCATGGCGCGCGGCGCCGGCATCCAGGGCGTTCCGAGCTTCGCCCTGCAGGGGCATGTTCTGTTCTCAGGGGCCGTGCCGGCGGATGAGATGGCCCAGGCCTTCCGGCGGGCCTGGGAGATCCTGAAGAACCGCGCCGCCTGACCGACGGCTTCAGGGAGCGGAAGCGGTCAGTTGCCGCTGCGCGTGATCATGGTCGGCGAGGACACCGGCCCGGTCAGGGTCACGACATAGTCCGCTGATCCACGCTGGCCGGTATCGAGGGAGATTGTCGTGTCGGTCGTCGCCGAGGCCAGGCTGTTGCGGCTGTTGATCAGCGCCACGCCGTTCTGGCCCTGCACCAGGTGATTGTACAATGCGACCATGCCGTCGGAGATCACCAGGTCGCCCCGCACCGTGCTCTGCTGATTGACGAAGGCCGACAGCACCGCCGAACTGAACCCCATCTCGGTGCTGAAGATGCTGGCGACGCCGGTCGCAAAGGAGGCGAAGCCCAGCGAGCCGTCGATCACGGCAGGATAGAGATAGCCGCCGACCTGTCCGCGGCCGGTCAGCGACGAGCGGATCTCCCCCGGCGACCGGCCGCTGCCGTGGACCGAGATGTTCAGCACGTCGATCTTGCCGTCGACCGCCACGGTCAGGTGATCGTTTCCGAAGCTGTTGCGACCGGCCGTGCCGCGCAGCATCTCGCCGAGATAGATCCCCTGCAGGTTGCCCGCGAGATCGACCGCGAGCGCGTTCTGCGAGGCATCGAGGGTGCCGGAGAGATCGACGGCGCCGCCGTAGAACTGCCCCGTCAGCTTCGAGAGGGCGAGCCTGCCGTTCCTCAGCCGCGCCTGCAGATCGGCATAGAGTATCTTCAGCGTTCCGACGACGACGGCGCTGGTCTCGAGGGTGAGCGTCGCGTCGAACGCCCGCAGGGCGGAGAGGTCGAACGATCCGTCGGCGGCAGGCCGGGTCGGCGAGGGCGCACCGGCGGCACCCGCAGACGCCGGCGCGATTCCCAGCAGGCGGTCGACGTCGAGCGTGCCCGGCACCCGCAGATTGACGGTGATATCGGGACGGGCGCCGAACGCGGCGCCGACGCTGCCCTTCATCTGCGTGCCGAGCGCCGCCAGCGTGCCCGCGAAGGAGATCCTGGCGGCATCCCCCTTGAAGGCGCCGGTGGCGGAAACCGGGCCCAGGGCCGAGGCCTGCGCGTCGCCGGTCGCCGCCGCGACTAGCCGCCCCGCCTCCTGGGCCTGCAGCCTGAAGCTCGGCAGGTCGAAGCGGAAGGCTGGCGCCAGCGACAGCGTCCCGCTGGTGCGCACCGTCGCACCGGCCACGCCCACGCTGGCATCCCGCAGGGTGATGGCCGCAGTCGTGCCGACGGCGGTCCCCTTCGCCGACACCGCGCCGATCGCCATCTGCGGCAGGCCGACGGCGGCCGCCGCCTTGCCGGCGTCGGGCAGGCTGACGTCGAAGGCGACGTCGAACCGCGGCACGCTGCCGAAATCGGCCACCGTCCCCTTGAGGTCGATCTTGCCCCCCAGGAAGTTCGCCACCTTCAGGTCGTTCAGCTTCAGGAGGTTGCCCTGGACGCGGACATCCGCCTCCACGCCGCCCAGCTCCTGCCGGCGCAGGATGAGCTTGCCCGCTTTCACCGTGAGACCAAGGACCGGAGATGTCGTGTCGACGGTCGCGGATGCCGAGGCCGGCGCCGCGGCGGGCGCCCGATCGGCCGTCGGCGCTGCAGCCGTACCGCCTGCATCCAATGCGCCCGGCAGATAGGGGTCGAGATCGATCACGTCGGCCTGGAGGCTCGCGGCGATGACCGTCGGCTCGCCGAAGGTGACGGTGCCGCTGCCCGTCGCCCGCCGGCCATCGAGCGCGACGACGAGGTCGCTGACACGCGCGCCGTCGCCGGCGGCCGCCAGCCTTCCCGTCAGCTCCAGCGTCCGCAGGGCGTGCGCGGGCACGCCCGACACATCGATGCCGAGCCAGGCCAGCGTGTCGCGCAGCCTTGGTCCCTCGAGCCTGAGATTGCCCTCGCCTTGGAATCCTGTGATATCCGTCGACCCCTTGCCGGGTTCGGCCGCCGCCGTGGCGTGCAGCCGCATATCGCCAGGCAGCACGGCGTCGAGGCGCGGGACGGCAATGCGGCCATCCTTGATTTCGAGCGCGACGGAGAAGTCCCGGATGATGGCCTTGCGGTAGCCGAGCTCGGCAATGTCGACAGCGACGGAGACCGTCGCCTCCGCCGGAAAGGGCGAAAGGGCGTGCGCGCCCGGCACAGCCTGCCGGCTGCCCTTGTCGGCCGTCCTCGGCAGCGAAAAGGCGGCCGGCACCTGCAGCACGGCCAGCCAGTCCTCCAGATCCAGCTTCGGCAGCGCGACACGACCCTGCAGCGACGGCCCGGTTCCGTCATCCTCGAGGGCCAGGCTGCCGGTGGCTGACTCGGATCCGATCGCCAGCCGGAAGTTCTGGAGGGCGATTCGCGTCGGCGTGTACGCCACGTCGGCATCGAAGCCGAACCCGCCGGCGACCGAAGCGCCAGGCGCCGATTTGGCCTGTCCGACCGCCTGCAGGACGTCCGCCACGAAGTCGGTCAGCGCCCCGGTCGAGATCGAGAGATGGCCCCTCACCTCGGCGTCCGGGCTGAAGGTGCTGAGCTGTCCCTTGAAGTCCAGCCTGCCGCTCGACAGCCGCAGCGCGACGGCAACCTCGTGGCCGTCCGGTTGCGGCCCACCGAGCGCAAGCTCGGTCGACAGCGGCACGCCGTTCACCGTGGCCGTCCCCACGATCGAAAGCGGGCCCGCGAGCGAGCCGACCGACGCCGTGGCGTCGACCTTCTCCGCCGTGATGGTCTGCCCGGTGCGAGGGTTGGTGTAGCTCACCGTCCCCTGGACCAGCCGCAGCCGGCCGATCGCGAGATGGAAACCCTCCGCCGGCGCGCCGTCGGGTTGCACGGCGCCGGCGCCCGGCTTGAACTGCCAGTTGGGCACGCCCCTCTCGTCGGTCTCCAGCACGATCGCAGGCTGGTAGAGCGTCAGCCGCTCGACCTCGATCTGCCCCCGCAGCAGCGCCCTCCATGAGGGGGTGGCGCCGATCCAGCGCACGTCGACCATCTGCGCGCCCTGCGCTCCCGGCGCATTCGCGAAATGAACGCGCGAGGCGCTCACGCGCGGCGTCGGGAGGATTTGGAACCGGACCGGCCCGTCGATCACGAGCTCACGACCGGTCGCCTCCTTGACCGCACGGGCAAGGGCCGCCTTGTACGCCTCCGTATCGACGAGATGCGGAAGGGCGAGCAGGGCGAGGAGGAGCGCCGCGAGCGGTCCCAGGACCGCCGCGAAGGCCCACGCGATCCGTCGGCGAATGGACATGGACAGGGCGAGGCAGTGAACGCGAGGGGACAAACGTCGCAGGCCAGCCGAGGATGCGCAAGCATGCAGCTGCGCTCCCGCCGTGTCCCGCACGCGACATCGCGCGCCATCCTCTGCTAGCGTCCAGGCAAACGAGAAGGACGGCAGAGAGGGACGCCATGCACGATCTCACCTTCGGCTTCCAGGCGGCGCCGGCCAGCGACGTGCGCAAGTCGGATCAGGCCCTGTATCGCGAAGTGATGGGGGACTGCGCGCTCGGCCGAAAGCTGGGCTACGACGCGGCGTGGCTTCTGGAGCACCATTTCAGCGATTACTACCCGACGCCCAGCCCGCTCCTGTTCATGGCGCATATCGCCGCCGCCTTTCCCGACCTGTCGCTCGGAACATCGGTCCTCGTGCTTCCGTGGTACCATCCTCTGCGGCTGGCGGAGGAGATCGCCATGCTGAACAGCATGACCTCGGGCACGCTTCATCTGGGCATCGGCCGCGGCACCGCCAGGATGGAATACGACGCCTACAACGTCGACATGAACGAGGCGCGCGCGCGTTTCGCCGAGTGCTATCGCATCGTCGAGAAGGGACTGACCGGAGAGCCTTTCACGCATGAGGGGCGCTTCTGGCGGATCGAACGACCGGTCACGCTGAGACCGGAGCCGGTCACCAAGCCGGTGCGTTTCTACGGTGCCATCGGCAGCCCGGCGAGCGCCGAGGCCATGGCCGACCTGGGCATCGCCCCGATCTGCCTGTCGACCTTCCCCGACAAGCTGCTGGCCAGGATCCTGGAACGGTGGCGCGCGCGCATCGGCGGCGGCGCACGCGGTGCCGTCCTGCCCATCTCCGTGAAGATGTTCATCGCCGATACCGACGAGGAGGCACAGGCGCTCGGCCGGCGCCACTACCCGCCCTACTTCGAACTGCAATGCGCCCACTACGAATCGGATCACGATCCCTGGGCGGACATTCCCGAGTACCAGGACTTCAGCCGCATGTTCGCCAACCTGCGCAGGCTCACCGATCCCGCCGAACTCGGGCCGTTCATGGAGTCGAACCTCGTGGGAAGCCCGGAAACGATCTGCCGTCGCATCGACCAGCTCGCCAGCCTGGGGTTCAACTATTTCATGGTCTCCTGCGCCACGCCGGGCACACCGATCGAACTGCGACAGCAGATGATGACGCGCTTCGCCGCGGAAGTGTGCCCACGCTATTCGCAGGCCATGCGCAGACAGCACGCTGCGTGACAAGCAGCAGCATGACAAGCAATTGCATCGACCGCTCGTGTATTCATTGTTTCTTCCATTCCTCTGTGGCCATCGCCTGATATTTTTGCCGTAGCGTGACGAACCAGGTTTGTTGGAATGAGGATTCCCCGGGGCATGAGAACGATGCGCAGGCTGAGGCCGGGCGGCATGCTCGTGCACACCCTGCTCGCCGTCGTTCTCATCGTGTTCGGCGGAGGGGCGACGGCGGTCGCGCAGAAGCGCGGTGGCACCCTGCACGTCTCCCTTCGGGACAGTCCGCCGAGCGCGTCGATCCACGAGGAGAATTCGCTCTCCATCGCCGCCTTCATGCCGGTGTTCAGCAACCTCGTCACGTTCGACCCCAGGGCGACGCAGAGCAGCGCCGAGACGGTCATTCCGGATCTCGCCGAGTCCTGGAGCTGGAACCCCGACAAGACCGCCCTCACCTTCAACCTGCGCCGCGGCGTGAGATGGCATGACGGTTGGCCCTTCACCGCCAGCGACGTCGAGTGCACCTTCAACCTGCTGATGGATCGCTCGCACGACAGGCTGCGCTACAACCCGCGTGCCGACTGGTACGACAACATCGACGAGGTCCGCGGCGCCACCGACCACGAAGTGACGATCTATCTCAAGCGTCCACAGCCCGCTCTGCTGACACTGCTCGCCTCCGGGCTCGTGCCCATGTATCCCTGTCATGTGCCCAGCGCCCAGATGCGCGCCCGACCGGTCGGCACTGGGCCGTTCAAGCTCGATACGTTCACCCGCTTCGCCAGCGTGCGCCTCGTGCGCAATGCCGACTATTTCAAGCCCGACCGTCCCTATCTCGACGGCATCGAGTTCACGATCGCGTCCAGCACCTCGACCGCCCTGCTGAGCTTCGTCGCCGGCCGGTTCGACCTCACCTTCCCCTGGCAGATCACCAGCCGGGAGCTGCGCGACGTGCGCCGGCAGGCGCCGAGCGTCATGTGCGCGACCACGCCGATGAACCAGTCGACCGACGTCCTGCTGAACCATGCAGCGCCTCCCTTCGACAAGCCCGAACTCCGGCGGGCGCTGCTGCTCGCCCTGGACCGTCGCGCCTTCATCGCCGCGCTGAGCGGCGGCGACGACAGGATCGGCGGCCTCCTGCAGCCCCGCGACGAGGGATTGTGGGGGATGCCGGCCGCGAAGCTCGCGGACATCCCGGGCTACGGGCCGGACGTGGAACAGAACCGCGAGGAGGCCCGGGCCATCATGCGCCA
>Ga0182792_1000535_pt1 | contig 35002 bp, 29 predicted proteins | sample Passage237B_FD_130497 | JGI IMG/M metagenome (GOLD analysis project Ga0182792, IMG submission 130497) | Cellulose adapted compost microbial communities from Newby Island Compost Facility, Milpitas, CA, USA - Passage2 37B (version 2) (version 2) ...
GACCAAGAATTCCTTTCTGGAGGAAATCAACAAACAATACGTGCTGACCGCCCGCGCCAAGGGGCTGACGGAGCGCAATATCCTTTACAAGCACGTTTTCCGCAACGCGATGCTGATTGTGATTGCGGGTTTCCCGGGCGCATTGATCAGCATTTTCTTTGCGGGGTCGCTGCTGATCGAAACGATTTTCTCCCTCGACGGGCTGGGGCTGTTGGGTTTCGAGGCCGTGCTGAACCGCGATTATCCCGTCATGTTCGGCACGCTGTATATTTTTACGCTCATGGGGCTGGTCATCAAGCTGGTCAGCGATCTGACGATGACATGGGTGGATCCGCGTATTGACTTCAACGCGCAGGGGGCACGCTGATGGCTTTGTCTCCGATCACCCGGCGCCGCCTGCTGCAATTCCGCCGCAACCGTCGCGGCTGGTATGCCTTCTGGCTTTTCCTGTTCCTGTTTAGCATCAGCCTCGGCGCGGAGCTGATCGCCAATGACAAGCCGATCGTGTTGAAATACGACGGCGGCTATTATTTCCCCATTGTCAAATCCTATCCCGAAACCGTCTTCGGCGGAGAGTTCGAAACGGAAGCCGTGTACCGCGACCCTTACGTGCAGGAACTCATCAACGAAAAGGGCTGGATGATCTGGCCGCCCATCCGTTTTTCCTACCAGACCATCAATTACGATCTGGAAGGCACCGCGCCGACGCCGCCCAGCGCCGAAAACTGGCTGGGCACGGATGATCAGGCGCGCGATGTCGCCGCGCGGCTGATTTACGGTTTTCGCATTTCGGTGCTGTTCTGCCTGATCCTGACGCTTTTCGGCAGCGTCATCGGCGTGATCGTCGGGGCATCGCAAGGATATTTCGGCGGGTGGTTCGATCTTTTGTCCCAGCGCTTCATGGAAATATGGTCGGGCATGCCGGTTTTGTTCCTGCTGATCATCATGTCGAGCGTGATTACGCCGAGCTTCTTTTCGCTGTTGTTCATCATGCTGCTGTTTTCGTGGATGGCGTTGGTGGACGTGGTGCGTGCGGAGTTTCTGAAGGCGCGAAATCTGGATTACATCCGCTCCGCCCGTGCGCTGGGCGTGGCAACGCCCGTCATCATGTTCCGCCACGCGCTGCCCAATGCCATGGTCGCGCTGCTCAGCATGATGCCTTTCGTGCTGGCGGGGTCGATCACGACGCTGACGGGGCTGGATTTTCTGGGCTTCGGTTTGCCGCCCGGCTCGCCGTCTCTGGGCGAATTGCTCTCGCAGGGCAAAAACAACCTGCAGGCGCCGTGGCTGGGGATTACGGCCTTCCTGTCACTGGCGGTGATGCTGAGCCTGCTGACCTTTGTGGGCGAGGCCGTGCGCGATGCCTTTGACCCGCGCAAGATTTTCAAGGAGTAAACCATGCCCTTGCTGGAGATCAAAAACCTGTCGGTGGATTTCGTCAACGGCGACCGCCGCACCCATGCGGTCAAGGATGTCAGTTTCACGATCGAACGCGGGGAAACGCTGGCCGTGGTCGGGGAATCCGGCTCCGGCAAATCGGTGACGGCGCTGTCCATCCTGCAACTGCTGCCTTATCCCATGGCGCAACATCCCTCCGGCTCCATCGTTTTTGACGGGCAGGAAATGATGGGCGCGAAAAACAGCGTATTGCGCGGAATCCGCGGCAATAAAATCTCCATGATTTTTCAAGAACCCATGACATCGCTGAATCCGTTGCATACGATTGAAAAACAGATCAGCGAGGTTTTGTTCCTGCACAAAAACATGTCCCCGCAGGCCGCGCGCGCGCGGGTGGTGGAATTGCTGACCCTTGTGGGGCTGGAAAAACTGACCAAGCGCCTTGGCGCCTATCCGCATGAACTTTCGGGCGGGCAGCGCCAGCGGGTGATGATTGCCATGGCGCTGGCGAACGAGCCGGATTTGCTGATTGCGGACGAACCGACAACGGCCGTGGATGTGACGGTGCAGGCGCAGCTTTTGAAACTGCTCAAGGAATTGCAGGAAAAGATGGGCATGGCGATCATGCTTATCACCCACGATCTCAGCATTGTCAAAAAAATGGCCGACCGCGTCGCCGTGATGTATCAGGGCCGTCTGGTCGAGCTGGCGGAAACAAAGGCATTGTTTGAAACGCCGCAGCATGATTACACCAGAATGCTGCTCGCCGCCCAGCCGAAGGGCCGCCCGACGCCCGTGAATGACGCCGCCGCGCCTGTTTTGACGGCGGAGAATTTGAAGGTCTGGTTCCCCGTCAAGGCGGGTATTTTCCAGCGGGTGGTCGATCATGTGAAGGCCGTGGACGGCATCGATCTGGACATCCGCGCGGGCCAGACGGTGGGCGTGGTCGGGGAATCCGGCTCCGGCAAGACAACGCTCGGCCTTGCGCTGCTGCGTCTGGTCAAAAGCGACGGCACGGTTGTGTTCAACGGCCGTTCGCTGAACGGCCTTGCCGACAAACAGCTGCGCCCGTTGCGCCGCGATATGCAGATTGTGTTTCAGGATCCTTACGGCTCCCTCTCGCCGCGCATGTCCGTGGGGCAGATTATTGCCGAGGGGCTGGAGGTGCACTTCCCCGCCATGACGCGCAAGGAGCGGGAGGCGCGCGTGGTGCAATCGTTGCGCGAAGTGGGGCTGGACCCCGAAACGCGACACCGTTATCCGCATGAATTTTCCGGCGGCCAGCGCCAGCGCATCGCCATTGCGCGCGCCATGGTGCTGAACCCCAAATTCGTTATTCTGGACGAGCCGACATCGGCGCTCGATATGTCGGTGCAGGCGCAGATTGTCGATCTGCTGCGCGATTTGCAGCAAAAACACAATCTTGCCTATATGTTCATCAGCCACGATCTGCGCGTGGTGCGGGCCATGTCGCATCAGGTCGTGGTGATGCGCAACGGCGTGGTGGTGGAGGCCGGCACGACGGAACAGATTTTCGACCACCCGCGCGAGGATTACACCAAGGCGCTGATCGCCGCCGCCTTGAATATCGAAGTGGTGGAAGCGGCCTGATCCTCTTCGGCCTGATCTTTTTCGGGATGCAAAAAGCCCGCTGTTGTCAAAACAGCGGGCTTTTTTGTGCCGTGCAGGCGGCGTTTAAATCAGGCGGCCTGTTTGTGGTTGTTTTGCGGATGGGCAAAACGGGCCAGCAGGTTCTGCTTTTCCGTGTCTGCGCGTGCGATATGCGCTTCCTTGACATGGCCGTAGCCGCGAATTTGCTCCGGAATACGGGCCAGATCCACCGCGATGTCATAGTTCTCGGCGGTCAGCTGCGGCAACAGGTCGCGGATCATGGCTTTGTATTCCTTGATCAGGCGGCGTTCCGTTTTGCGCTCGGCGGTATAGCCGAAAACATCCAGCGGCGTGCCGCGCAGGAAGCGGAGTTTGGCAAGAATGCCGAAGGCCTTGAAAATCCACGGGCCGAATTCCGCCTTTTGCAAATGCCCCGTTTCGGGATCGCGTTTGGCAAAAAGCGGCGGCGCGAGGTTGAATTTCAGTTTGATATCGCCGTCGAAAGTATTTTTGATCTGGACGGCGAAGGGGCCGTCGGTGTAAAGACGGGCCACTTCGTATTCGTCCTTGTAGGCCATCAGCTTGTAGGCATAGCGGGCGACGGCTTCGGTCAGGGCGCCGGCTTTGCCGTGCAGCTTTTCATCGGCCGCGCGCGTTTCATCGACCAGTTTTTTGTAACGGCCGGCATAGGCGGCGCTCTGGTACCCCGTCAGGGATTCAACGCGGCGGGAAATGATTTCCTCCAGCGTTTCCGACTTGCGGCGGTGCGCCGTGGCGGCATCGGCCGCAGGCGCGGGCAGGGCGATTTCAACCACTTTCGCCATGTCATAGGCGGCGCGGCGACCCCAGATGAAAGCGCTCTGGTTCATTTTGACCGATTGCGCGTTCAGCTCGATGGCGCGGAAAATGGCTTCCTGCGAAATCGGGATGCTGCCTTTTTGATAGGCATAACCCAGCATGAACATATTGGTCGCAATGGAATTGCCCAGAAGCGCGGTGGCGATTTGCGTCGCCTCCATGGTGTCGAGGTTATGCTCCCCGCAGAGTTTTTTCAGGTTGTTCACAACGTTTTGCGTCGGAATATCCCATTCGGTGTTTTTGGTGAATTCACCCGTGGGCGTTTTTTGCAGGTTCAGATAGACCTTCGTCTCGCCGATGCCGGCGCCGGCGGGCTTGATCTTGGACATGCAATCGCCGTCCGCCGTGACCAGCATGTCGCAGCCGATCACGGCCGTCGCGCCCGCAATGCCGATGCGCACGGTGTGGATATCTTCCGGCGTTTTGGCGATGCGGATATGGCTGGTGACCGCGCCGCCTTTCTGGGCAAGGCCGGTCTGGTCCATGGTGGTGACGCCTTTTTCCTCGATATGGCCTGCCATGGCAAGAATGGCGCCGATGGTGACCACGCCCGTGCCGCCGATACCGGTGACAAGCAGGGCGCAGGGTTCGGACAGGTCGCCGTAATCCGGCTCCGGCATGTCCTTGAAGACGGCGTCAACGCCCGCATCCACGCTGGCCGCCTGCGGCTTTTTCAAATCGCCGCCGAGGACGGTGACGAAACTGGGGCAGAAGCCCTTCACGCAGGAATAATCCTTGTTGCAGGTGGACTGGTCGATCTGGCGCTTGCGCCCGAATTCGGTTTCCACCGGCGTGATGGAAACGCAGTTGGACTGCACGCCGCAATCGCCGCAGCCTTCGCAGACGCGCTCGTTGATGATGATGCGTTTTGCGGGATCTTCCATCAGGCCGCGTTTGCGGCGGCGGCGTTTTTCGGCGGCGCAGGTCTGGTCGTAGATCAGCACCGTGCAGCCTTCCGTCTCGCGCAGGGTTTTTTGCACCTTGTCCAGCTCGTCGCGGTGCGACAGGCTGACACCCGCGGGCAGGTTGACGGGGCCGTATTTTTCCGGCTGGTCGGTGACGATCCAGACTTTTTTCACGCCTTCCGCCAGTACCTGATCAATGATCATGGGCACGGAAAGCTCGCCGTCCACATGTTGGCCGCCCGTCATGGCGACGGCATCGTTATACAGCAGTTTATAGGTGATGTTCACTTTCGCCGCGACGGAAGCGCGGATCGCCAGCAGGCCGGAGTGGAAATAGGTGCCGTCGCCAAGGTTGGCGAAAACGTGTTTTTCCTTCGTAAAGCGCGCCTGGCCGATCCACGGCACGCCTTCGCCGCCCATCTGGGTGAACATGGCGGTTTCCTTGGGGCGGATCCACGTCGCCATATAGTGGCAACCGATACCGGCCAGCGCGCGGCTGCCTTCGGGCACTTTGGTCGAGGTATTGTGCGGGCAGCCGGAGCAGTAATAGGGCATGCGCACCACGGGCGCGGGCGTGTTTTTAATGCCGGTGTTTTTGCTGATGATCTGCAAACGGTCGGCAAAGCCGCTGACATCCGTCACGGGTTGCAGGCGCTTGACGATCACCTCGGCAATCTGGGAGGTGGAAAGCTCGTAATGCTCGGGCAGCAGGGGCGCGCCCGTTTCGTCGGTTTTGCCCACCACGCGCGGGCGTTTGTCGGCGGGCATGTTGTAAAGGGCATGGCGGATTTGTTCTTCCATCACGCCGCGTTTTTCTTCGATGACCAGCAATTCCTCCACTTCGCCCGCCGTGCGCAGGATGGCTTGCGTATCCATCGGCCAGACGAGGGAGACTTTGTAAACCGCAAGCCCCATTTGCTCGGCGCGCTGTTTGCTGATGCCAAGATCGGAAAGCGCCTGCATCGTATCCATCCAGCTTTTGCCGGTGGAGATAATGGCCATGCGTTTTTTCGCAGGGTTGATGGTAAAACGGTCGAGGCCGTTCGCGCGGGCATAGGCCGTGGCGGCGGGCAGTTTGTACTGGATCAGGCGGCGTTCCTGCTCCACCGGCGGGTCGTACCAGCGAATGTTCAGCCCGTCCTTCGGCATGTCGAAATCGGTTGGCGTGTTGAATTGCAGCGCGAAGGGATCGGAGAAGACCGAGGCCGAGCTGTCCGCAAATTCGCTGATGACCTTGAAGCCGATCCAGCAGCCGGAATAGCGCGACATGGCAATGCCGTGCAGGCCGAGGAACAGGCCGTCCTCCACGCCCGCCGGATGCAGCACGGGGATCATGGCGTGCATGAAGCCGTATTCGGACTGGTGCGGGAAGGTGGAGGATTTGCAGGCATGGTCATCCCCTGCCAGTGCCAGCACGCCGCCGTATTTGGACGTACCCGCCGCGTTGGCGTGTTTCATGGCATCGAGCGAGCGGTCCACGCCGGGGCCTTTGCCGTACCACATGCCGACCACGCCGTCGCGGTCCGCGCCGGGGCCGAGGGTCAGCTGCTGGCTGCCCCAGACAGCGGTCGCGCCGAGGTCTTCGTTCACGCCGGGGTGGAACTGGATATCATGCTGGTCAAGGAAGGCCTGCGCGGAGGTAAAGGCGATATCCAGCGCGCCGAGCGGCGAGCCGCGATAGCCCGAAACGAAAGTTCCCGTCCGCAGGCCCTTGGCCGCGTCCAACTGGTGCTGCATCATGGGAATGCGCACAACCGCCTGCAGGCCGTTCAGGTAAATCCGGCCGGCGGTTTCTGTGTATTTATCGTCCAGCGTGACTGCGGCGCGCATGCGTTTATCCCCCGTATCAAAGCGTTTTCTTGATTCTTAAAGACAGGGATTAAGGTAGTGCCCGACAGGGGGCCGCGCAACTTAATTTCCCCGATTTTTTTGTCATAGTGCGGAAAAATGGCAACAAATAGCATGAAAAATCAATATGTTGCGGCGCAATATGCGCGGGAAAGCCGCAAGACCGCCCATTTGCCGCAATAACGGGTTGGCAAGGGCGGTTTTCCTGTGTTACACAGGTGACCTCCGGACGGAGAAGCGCAAGGCTGCTTTTGGCCTGCCACACACCCGTTCGAGATTTGATTTGGAAAGGGGTGATTACCATCGTACAGGTCATCGTACGCGATAATAACGTCGATCAGGCTCTGCGCGCATTGAAGAAAAAAATGCAGCGCGAAGGCCTCTTCCGCGAAATGAAGCTGCGCCGTCACTACGAAAAACCGTCTGTGAAAAAAGCGCGCGAGAAATCGGAAGCTGTTCGCCGTTACCGCAAGCTCGAGCGCAAACGTAAGGAGCGCGACGGCGAATAAGAATCAGAATTCTGATTACTCATTCCAAAATAAAAAACCCCCGCGCGTGATGCCGGGGGTTTTTTCATGCCTGCCGCACGGGTTTTACCGTGCGGGCGGCGGATTGGCTTTGCGCCCGTCCGCGCCGGGGGCGGCGGGTTCGAGGCCGAGGTATTTTTTATCCACCTCCAGACAATGTTTCATTTTGCCGACAACCAGCGCGTTGTCATGGTCGAGGATGGAACGCCACGGCAGCACGTCGGTGTAAACAGCCGTCGCGCCCATATCCAGCGGGTCGGCGCGGCTGGGGCCTGCGGTAATGGCTTTCTGGTCGTCTGCCGTGCCAAGATCGCCGTCGCGGTCATAGATCAGCCCCGCAATACTGGTCTCGCCCTTATAGGCTTCGGGGCGCGGGCGTTTGACCTTGATGATGCGTTGTTGCACGTAGGTATTTATTTTGTCCTTCAGCGCGGTGGCGATGATCGGGTCCTGCGCGCCGTAAATTTCCCGTCCGTTGAGGTAAAGACGCTCCAGCTTTTGTTCCTTGTTGTAATCGGCGGAAATGTTCCAGCGGAAAATGTAGTAATAGCAAAGGTTGATATCATAGATGTATTTCTCCACGCCCGGATGACGCGGGTGGGGAAAAAGCGTTGCCTTGCCTTCCGTCACAAAGGTCTGGCGCAGCGCGCTGCGGTCAGTGCCGGGGGGGAATTTCGCCTTCAGGAAGGTTTCCATCTCGTCCAGCGTTTTGATGTCCATGAAATCGAACGGCAGATCGCCGGGATCGGTACTGATCTCCGGCCGTTGCGGCGCTGCTTCTTCGGCAAGCGCAGGCGCGGCCACGCAGAGGGCTGCGGCAAAAAGCGTTATGAAAAACGCGAAGCGAAACGGCATGGCGGCTCCCCCCTGTCGGTGATCGGCAACATGTATTCAAGGTAGAGCAAAGCCCGCAGGCAGGCAAGCATATGGGGCGGACTTGCCTTGCGTCGCGGCGGTTTTTATGCGCGGAATTACAGGAAAAACCCGTTGATTTTTCGTGACTTGGCTTCAGGCGCGCCGGGCTTGCGGATCGGCGCCGTTGCCTGCTGCAGGAAAGCGGCGGCCTTGGGATCGGTTTTTTCCAGCAAGGGCAACAGCTTTTTCGCCACATGCGCGTGGTAATCGTTCAGCCAGCCGAGTTCCTCCGGCGTCATCAGCGCAGGCTCGATCAGGTTGCGGTCCACGGGCGCGAGGGTGAGGGTTTTAAAGCCCAGCAGTTTTTTGCCGTCCTTTGTTTTCTCGCCCGTATCCACGACGGTCACCAGCGTTTCGATGCGGATGCCGTATTCGCCTTCCTTGTAAAAGCCGGGTTCGTTGGAAATAATCATGCCCGGCTCCAGCGGCACGGCGGTCGCGCGCGGGGAAATGCCGCAGGGCCCTTCATGCACCGACAGATAGCTGCCGACGCCGTGCCCTGTGCCGTGGGCAAAATCCAGCCCCGCGTCTTTCAGCGGTTTGCGCGCCAGCACGTCCAGCTTGTCGCCCGTCGTGCCTTCGGGGAAGGTCGCCATGGCGACGGCGATGTGGCCTTTCAGTACGCGGGTGAAGTTTTCCTTCATCTCCTGCGTGGGCGTATCGACGGCGATGGTGCGGGTGATATCCGTCGTGCCGTCCAGATATTGCCCGCCGCTGTCCACCAGATAAACGGGGCCAGCCAGCAGCGGCTTGTTTGTTTCGGGGGCGGAGCGGTAATGCACAATGGCGCCGTTGCCGCCCGCGCCGGAAATGGTATCGAAGCTGAGACCGCGGAATTTCTCGCCCTCCGCGCGGATATCCTGCAACAGCTGCGTGGCCGACAATTCGTCATGCCGCGCCGCCGCGCCTTGCTCCAGAATGGCGGCAAGGAAACGGGTGATGGCAACGCCGTCGCGGATATGCGCATTGATCGCGCCTTCGATTTCCACGGCGTTTTTCTTCGCCTTCATCAACTGGATCGGGCTGCGCTCCAGATGCAGGCCGCCCGTGCCGCCCTCGGTCAGGTCCAGCAACTTGACAGGCGCGGCGGCGGGATCAACCCAGAGCTTTTTCCCTGCGGCGGAGAGGTTTTCAATCGCGGTGGAAAAGTCTTCCGGCGCGTGCAGGCGCACATCGGCGCCGATCCATTGTTTGGTGTCGTCCGTCAGCTTGCGTTCATCCACGAACCAGTCCACCGTGCCGTCCTTATGCGCGATGGCATAGGACAGGGCAAAAGGCGTGCAAGGCACGTCGCCGCCGCGAATGTTCAGCAGCCAGCAGATTTCCTCCGGCAGGGTGATGGCTATGGCATCCGCGCCTTTCTCGGCCAGCGCTTTGGCAAGATCCTGCCGTTTATCAAGGGATTCCTTGCCCGCGTATTGCATCGGATGCGGCACAACGGGGGCCAGCGGCGCGGGCGGCTGGTCGCGCCATGCGGCATCCAGCGGGTTGTCGTCCAGCAGCACCAGCGTGCCGCCGGCTTTTTCGACCGCTTCCTTGATCTTTTTCATGTCGTTCGGCGTATGCACCCAGGGATCGATGCCGAAGGCCGCGCCTGCGGGCAAATTCTTTTCAATCCATTCCACGGGCGTCATGGTGGGATAGGGATGCTGGTCTTCGGAGAGATTGCAAATCTCGAAATCCTTGGCGCTGACCTGATCGCGCGCCTGAAGCGTATAGCGGCCATCGGTGAAGAAACCGGCCTTGTCGTTCAGCACCACCGCATAACCGGCGGAACCGGTAAAGCCGGTGATCCATGCCAGACGCTCCGCGCGTTTCGGCACGTATTCGCCCTGAAATTCATCGGCGCGGGGGATGAAAAAGCCGTCGATGCCGCGCTTTTTCATTTCGGCGCGCAGGGCTTCCAAACGGTTTTCGGTTTTGTTGGCCTGTCCCGCTTCCTGTTCGGCGGCGAGCCGGTTTTTCAGCGCCTTCAGTTGCGCGGCGGTTTCCGCATCGCCGTTTGTTTTAAACAGCTTCAGCCACATGTCAGGCGCGCCGATGTCGTCGGGCGCGGCGGCGATGCCGCGCAGGATATCCTTGATGCCGTCCAGCGGCCGCGTTTCGCCTGCCGCTTTCAACAGGGTTTCCAGATGCGCATCGCCTTTGTACGTCATGTGCTTTCCTCCAGGCAGAACCAAGTGATTTCGTGCTTGTTATTATAAAGATGGCAGGCATACGAGCCAGCGATTTCAAGGAAAGATTCTGTCGTTTTATGGTCGGTCTCGCCCTGAAATTTGATGGTGCAGATCATGTTTTTGACAAGGCCGCTGTCCTTCCATGTTTTGACAAGGCGCAGCAACCGCTCGGGGTAGCAAATGATATCGGAAAACAGCCAGTCCACCTTGCCGATGTCCTCCGGCTTCAGGCCAAAGGCGCTTTGCTGCACGTATTCGATATTCGGCAGCTTGGCGATATGCGGGGCAAGGGGTGCCTTGTCCACGCTGATGACTTTTGCGCCAAGGCTTTGCAATACCCATGTCCAGCCGCCGGGGCAGGCGCCAAGGTCAAGGCAGGTATCGCCCGCACCCGGCATTTTGCCCGCGCGCGTCAAGGCTTCCCAGAGTTTCAGATAAGCGCGGTTGGGCGGCTCTTCCTTGTTTTCCGCAAAGACATAGGCGCCGTTGGCGAGCGGGCTGGAACAATCGGTCGCGGCGAGCAGCAGATCCTCCCGCAGCATCGTCCATGATCCCAGCGGCGCGGTGGGCAGGGGAGAGGGAAACTTCAGCGGCTTTGCGGAAACATAGGGCAGCTTTTCGGCCAGCAAGCGGCTGCGGCGGTGGAAATCCAGCGGGCAATGCGCCCAGTTGCGTTGCAGGGCCTTCAGCTTTTTGGCGCCGTCACCGATGGAGCCGATTTCGATGAACTGCGGGTTTTTCCACACGTTATCCGCCCAGATGACGGGGCGGGCGGGCGCTTTGCTGAACACAAGGCGGTCGTAAAAAACATCCTCCACATCATCGCCCAGCTCGCGGCAGAGATCCTGCACGAAACCTTCGGCGGCGAGATAAACGGATTGTGGCGGGACAAGACCGAACATGCGCCGAGATTACTTGTTTCGCGACATTTTCAAAACCGGTTTTTTCTCCGGCACGCCGTGGTTCATGCTGCCCCCGATGTCATGGTCGGCCACGACCTGATTGCGGGCGCTTTGGTTGATCACGTATTGCTGAAATTTTACCAGCGCATCGGGATCATGTTTCAGGTCGTAAATCTCCGCCCGTATATTGGCGCGCAGGCGGCGGTCATCCTGCAAGGTGGCGGCAGTGCCCTGAAAGCGGATGTCGAATTCCGTCACGGCCAGCTTCAGGCAGTCCTTTCCCTGATGCCTGACGGCCAGCGCCAGCAGATATTGGATATTATTGATATGCAGCACGCCGCAGATGGGGACGGTAATGCCGCCTTGCGGGAAAAGGGCGAAGGCATTCTCCCCCGCCGTGCCGGTGATGTCGAGCCGGATGTCGAGCCCGCTGTCCCGCATGTCCCGCAGGGCAAGGCTGATATTTTCCAGCGCCTTGTCAAAACCCGTGGCTTCGCCCCATGCCGCAAATTTATCGCGGCGGACGTTGAATTCCTCACGGATTTGTTGCGGCGTCAGGCGGCGCATGGATGGTTTTTCCTTTACGGGTCAGGGGCTTATCCTAACATATCCCGCGCAGGATGCAATATGAAAACTTTTAAGGATTTCAAAGTCTTGTGCGAAGGGGCGGGGGTGCGATAAAACTGTCCACAGGCTTTTGAAAGCCCTTTTCTATATATCAGGAACAGCAAATGACCGCAGAACAGGCCGCCGCCGCACAAAAACAAACCCATGTCATTCACGCCAGCATTTTGCGCGAATACGATATTCGCGGCACGGTGGGCGATACGCTGAAGGATGTGGATTGCTATTTCGTCGGCCGCGCTTTCGGCACGCTGGTCAAGCGCCGCGGCGGCCAGACCGTGGCCGTCGGCTTTGACGGACGCGAAAGCTCTCCTTCCTTTGCCAAAAACGTGATGCAGGGTCTGGTCGATTGCGGCCTTGCCGTGACCAATATCGGCCTCGGCCCGACGCCGATGGTCTATTACACCATGAAATCGCAAAAGCTGGATGCCGCCGTGATGGTGACCGGCTCGCACAGCCCGCTCAGCTATAACGGTATTAAAATGGCCTATCTGACGGGCCCGTTCTACGGCGATATGGTGCAGGAAATCGGCCGTCTTGCCGCTGCGGGGGATTTTGAAAGCGGTGCAGGCAGCGTGACGGAAAAGGATGTGCGCGATGAATACATCGACCGCATGCTGGCGGATTACCACGGCACGCGCGATTTGTCCGTCGCGTGGGATATCGGCAACGGCGCGACGGGCGAAGTCATTCGCCGCCTTGTCAAAAAACTGCCGGGCAAGCATGTTTTGCTGTTCGATGACATCGACGGTACTTTCCCCAACCATCACCCCGATCCGACGGTGGCGAAGAACCTTGTCGATCTGCAAAAAGCGGTCAGGGAAAACGGCTGCGATATCGGCATCGGCTTTGACGGCGACGGCGACCGTATCGGCGCGGTGGATGCCGAGGGCAATATCATCTGGGCCGATCTGATCATGGCCGTTTACGCGGCGGAGGTTTTGAAAACCCACCCCGGCGCGCATATCATTGCCGATGTGAAATGCAGCCGCGTGCTGTTCGATGAAATCGCGCGTCTGGGCGGCCGGCCGGTGATGTGGAATACGGGGCATTCGCTCATCAAGGCGCGCATGCAGGAATTGAATGCGCCGCTGGCGGGTGAACTTGCGGGACATATCTGCTTTGCCGATAAATATTACGGTTTTGACGATGCGCCCTATTGCGCGGTGCGTTTACTGGATATTCTCAGCCGCGCGGAAAAGCCGCTTTCCGCCCTTGTCGCGCATTTGCCCAGAATGGAGAACACACCGGAGCTGCGTTTCCACGTGCCGGCGGAGCGCAAATTCGCCATCGCGCCCGAAATTCTGGCGCGGCTGAAGGCGGAAGGCGACAAGAACGTCGAAATCAACGACATCGACGGCGTGCGCGTGACAACGCCCGACGGCTGGTGGCTGATGCGCGCCTCGAATACCGAAGACGTGCTGACCATCCGCGCCGAAGGCTTCACCGCCGAGGGATTGGCGCGGCTGAAACAACAGCTGGCGGACCAGCTGGCGGCCAGCGGCATCGCCGCGCCGTTTTGAAAACAAACATTCATCCAACAGCCAACAGGGGAAAAGGGGTTAGAAGATGACGGAACATATGTTGCATCCGCGGGTGCTGGAGCTGATCGCCTCGCGCATTTGCCACGATCTGGTCAGCCCGGTCGGCGCCGTGAACAACGGCGTGGAGCTGATGCAGGAACTGGGCGAGGATGCGGGCGCGGAAGCCGTGCAGTTGATCGCCTCCAGCGCGCAGCAGGCCTCCATCCGTCTCAAGGCTTTCCGCCTGTCCTACGGCGCGGCGGGAACGGATAAAAACATCGGCTTCAAGGATATCCGCGAAGCCTTCACCGATCTTCTGGGCAGCGGCCGCATTCAGGCGGAATTCGAGCCTGATCTCGGCGTCAAATTCTCCATGCCGCCGCGCGGGTTTTTCAAGGTGCTGCTGAATTTGCTGGTGCTGGCCGAGGAGTGCAACCACGGGGAAGGCAAAATCGCCGTTTCCGCGCTGGAGGGCAATACGGGCATCCGTGTCATGGTTACGGGCAACCACGCCGGTTTCCGCGAAGGGGCGGAGGCCGCGCTGAAAGGCGATACGGCGGCCGATGATCTCGACCCGCGTTCCGTGCATGCCTATATCACGGGGCGTTTTGCCGCGCACTTCGGAATCGGCCTCACATGGGAGGCGCAACCCGATTTCGGACGTATCGAATTCCGCATCACGGTATGATCTGAAGAAATAATTTTCTGAACCGCTTTGTATGCGGCGGAAAGCCTGTCTCCGAAAGGGATAAACGCTTTCCGCCGCATGCCTTTGTGTGCAGGCGTTTTGCGCTGCGGTTTTGGCGTCATAAAACCTTAAATTTATCCGCGCATCATATAAAGGCGGGCGGCAGGGATGCCCGCGAGGGAGCGCTTTGGGTATGGACGATATTCTGCAAGATTTTCTGGCGGAAACGGCGGAGCGTCTCGCCACCGTGGATCAGGATATTCTGCTGCTGGAAAAAAACGGGCAGGAGGAAGCGGCGCTCGCCCGCATTTTCCGCGCGGCGCATAATCTTAAAAGTAGCGCCGGTTTCCTGCATCTGCCGCGCTTGCAGCATCTCTCCCACGCGCTGGAGGCTTTGCTGGTGCCCTGCCGCGACGGCAGGCTGCGCGTGACACCCGTCCTGGGCACGCTCTTGCTGGCGGCTTTCGACCGGTTGCGCGCCATTCTGGCCGGCATGCACGATGGCGGCGCGGAACCCGCAGGGGATGATCTTGATATCATCCGCGCGCTGGAACAGGCGGCGCGGCAGGAAAGTTTCGATCTGCCCGATGCGCGGCAGGCGGTGGAGGACACGCGCACGCAAGGCATGCGCGTGGACATAGACGTGCTGGAAAACCTAATGGCCCTGACGGGGGAGCTGGTGTTGCTGCGTAACCGTCTGGCGCAGGCGGGGGAGGTTTTTGATGCCGCAGGCCGGCCCGTGCCGTTGCAACATTTGCATCATCTGATCGCCGCCCTGCAGGCCGAGGTTTTGAAATCCCGCATGCAGCCCGTGATGCAGGGCTGGCGCGCGCTGCCGCGCTTGCTGCGCGATGCGGCGGCGCAGGCGGGCAAACAGGCGCGGCTGGTCATGACGGGCGGCGATACGGCGCTTGACCGTCTGGTGCTGGAAGCCGTGCGCGACCCGCTGGCGCATTTGCTGCGCAACGCCGTGGCCCATGGCATCGAAACGCCGGAAGAAAGGCAGGCATGCGGCAAGCCCGCCGAGGGCACGGTGCATCTCGGCGCCGCCTATACCGGCGGTTGCGTGGTGATGAAACTGTCGGACGATGGACGCGGGCTGGATACTGCAAAAATCGCGGCGCAGGCGGTGACGCAGGGGCTGGCCACGCCCGATGAAATTGCCGCCATGTCGGCGGCGGATATATGGGGGTTTATTTTTGCGGGCGGTTTTTCGACACGCGCACAGGCCGACCATCTGGCGGGGCGCGGCGTCGGGCTGGATGTGGTGCGCGCGGCTGTCGAAAAAACCGGCGGCAGCGTCGCGGTGGAATCACAGGAAGGACGGGGGACGACCTTTACCTTGCGCCTGCCCCTGACGCTGGCGATTGCGCCCTGCGTTATTGTGGCCGCAGGCGGGCAGCATTACGCCCTGCCGCAAACCGCCGTGCGGGAAATGCTGCGTTTGCGGGAAGATGTGGAAACCATCGGCGGACAGCCTGTTTTGCGCGTGCGGCAGCATATCGTGCCGCTGCTGCCGCTGGCGGAGGCTTTGTCCCTGCCGAAAACCGGCGCGCCGCTGCGCAAGGCGGTGCTGTTGCAAGGGGCAAGGGGATTACTGGCGCTGGCGGTGGAAGATATTGCGCGGACGGAAGATATTGTCGTCAAACCCCTGCCGGAAATCGTGCGGGATGCGGGCTGTTTTCTGGGCAGCGCGGTGCTGGCCGACGGCGCGCTGGCGCTGATCATCGATGCCAACCGTTTGATGGAAAAACACATGCCCGCCCGCAGCGCGGCGATCGAACCGCCCGCGCCGCAACCCGGGGCGGAGGATGCGGCGGAAAGCCTTGCCGTTTTGCTGTTCCGCCCGATGGGGGCGGCGGGCGTGCAGGCCCTGCCGCTCGCCGATGTCGCGCGTCTGGTGGACAAGGCGGCCGCAAGGCTGGCAAAGGGCAGCGACGGCGACAATTTTCTGCGGCTGGAGGATGACCGTTTTGTGCTCTTGCACGGCGATGCGACAACGCCGCCGAAACAGGCGGTGATCGCCCGTACGGGCAACGGATTGCTCGCGCTGGGCGCGGCGCAGGTGCTGGATATCGTTTCCGTGCGCCAGAGCGCCTTGCAGGCGGGAGAACCGGCGCGCGGTATCCGTCACCGTTTTGTGTGGCAGGACAATCTGGCGGAGCTGATCGATGTATCCTTCCACGCGCCGCAAAACCGCATCGCGCCGCCCGAAACACCGGCAGGCCAGCGCGTGCTGCTTATCGACGACAGCCCGTTCTTTTGCCGTTTGATGCGCCCGCTGTTGCAAACGGCGGGATATGATGTCGTCAGCGTGGAAAGCGCGGCGGAGGCCGTGGCGCTTTGCCGTCAGGGCGAAACTTTCGGGGCCATCATCAGCGACATTGAAATGCCGGGCATGAACGGTTTGCAACTGGCCGCGCAAATCCGCGCGCTGCCGTCGGGGCGGCATATGCCTTTGCTGGCCATGTCATCCTATGCCTCCGCCCGCGACGAAGCGCGGGCGCGCGCGGCCGGGTTTGATTGTTTTTTGAACAAATTCGACAATGCGGCGCTGATGGCGGCGCTGGCGCGGCTGGACACAAGGGGGGCGGCGTAAGATGGCGCGGCTGGACACAAGGGGGGCGGCGTAAGATGGCGGGGCAATATCTTGTCACGGCGCTGGCCGGTGCGCGGATCGCCTTTGATCTTGCCCATGTGGTTGAAATCGCGCGGGGTAGTACGCCCATGCCTGTGCCGGGCGCGGCGGCAGGTATCGGCGGGCTGGTGTATTTGCGCGGACACATCCTGCCGGTGATCGACCTTGCGGCCTGTCTTGGCATAAATCCGGCAATGCCGCCGGAAAACAAGGGGATGAACGTTATTGTCGCCCATGACGGAACGCTTTATAGTTTTCAGGTCGATGCGGTTTTCGAGACGGTATCGATTGCGGCGGCGGATGTGCAGCCCCTGCCGCCGCATCTGGGCGCGGCGTGGCAGCGTTTCGGCGGCGGGGTTTGCCCGCGCGGTGACGGATTGATCGTCATGCTGGATGCGCCCGCATTGCTGGAGAGCTATCGCGCGGCACGGTGAGGAACATGAGCAAAGGAAAGGCGCAAGGTGACATGAAAACCTGTCTGATCGCGGATGACAGCGTTGTCGTGCGCAAGCTTGCCCGCATGATGGTCGAGGATCTCGGCTTTGCCTGCACCGAAGTGAACGACGGCAAGCAGGCGCTCGATTTTTGCGCCCGACAATTGCCCGATATCGTTTTGCTGGACTGGAACATGCCGGTGATGAACGGCATGGAATTCATGGCCGCCCTGCGCGGCCTGCCGGGCGGACAGAATGTCAAAATCGTTTTCTGCACCACCGAAAACGAAATGGCGGCGATCAAGACGGCGCTGGCCGCAGGCGCGGATGAATACATCATGAAGCCTTTCGATACCGATATTCTGGAGAGCAAGTTCCGCGAAGTCGGCGTGCTCTGAGAGGCGGGGAGGCGGCGGTCATGACAGTTCCGCGCGCTTTTCCCATTCATGCCATCGGCATGGCGGCCTCCACCGGCGGGCCGGTTGCCCTGCGGCAGGTCTTGGCCGATTTTGCCGCAGAAGGGGATGCAGCATGTCTGCCGCCCGTTTTCATTACCCAGCATCTCCCCCATGCCTTTACGGGGCTTCTGGCCGCGCAATTGGCGCAGGATGCCCGCCTGCCCTGTGCGGAGGCGGCGCAGGGCGAACCGGTCAGGCCGGGGCGCATCTATCTGGCTCCCGGGGATTATCATATGACCGTTGCGGCAAGCGAGCGCGGGCATGTCATAAAACTGCTGCAAACCCCGCCGCTGCATTTTTGCCGCCCCGCCGCCGACCCGATGCTGGAGAGCCTGGCCGTTGCATATGGCAAAAATACGCTAGCTGTGATATTGACAGGTATGGGTACGGACGGATGCACAGGATGCGATAAAATCAAGGCGGCGGGGGGCACGGTTTTTGTGCAGGATGCCGCCAGCAGCGCCGTCTGGGGCATGCCGGGGCATGTGGCAGAGGCAGGGCTGGCCGATCGCGTCATCGCCCTTTCCGCCATGGGGCGGGCCATCCGCCGCCGTCTGGGCGATACGGGGAACCACGCGCCATGAACCGCGCCGCTTTCGATTTCTTTGCCGATCTGTTGCGCCGTGAATCCGGCATGCATTTAACGCCGGAAAAATCCTATTTGCTGGAATCCCGCCTCTTGCCGGTCGCGCAGGAGCGCGGGCTTGCGAATGTCGAGGCGCTGGCCGCGCAGTTGCGGCGGGAGACCGATAACAAGGCGCTGTGTCAGGCTGTGATCGAGGCCATGGTCACGCATGAAAGTTCCTTCTTCCGCGACCTTGCGCCCTTTGACCATCTGAAGACGGTTTTGCTGCCCGCCTTGCTGGCGCGCGATACGGCGGAAAAACGCCTGCGCATCTGGTCTGCCGCCTGCGCGGGCGGGCAGGAGATTTATTCCGTCGCCATGATGCTGCGCGAGATGTCGGCGGCATGGCACGGCTGGCACATCGACCTTGTCGCCACGGATATTTCCCGCGACATTTTGCGGCAGGCGGAAGACGGGCGCTTTACCCAGTTCGAGGTGCAGCGCGGCTTGCCTGTGAAACTGCTGGTGAAATATTTCACGCAGGAAGGCGATTACTGGCGTGTGACCCCCGACATCCGGCAGATGGTCGCTTTCCGCCATGCCAATCTTTTGACGCCGCCAGCGGATCTTGGCGCCTTTGATATCATCTTCTGCCGCAATGTGCTGATTTATCTGGATGCCGCCGCGCGCGCGCGGGTTTTGCAAAACCTGCACCGTTTCGGCAAAAAGGACAGCGCGCTGTTCCTCGGCGGGGCGGAAGGGGTTTGCGGGCTGGATCAGCTCTATGCCCCCGATGCGGTGCAAAAGGGGGTATACAGGCGCGTATCGGTTTAAAAAACGCGCAACAAAAAACGGCGGCACATGATGCCGCCGTTTTTGTTGCGCAAAGCCGGATAATCAGGCGTTTGCGGTTTCCTTTTCCGTGCCGCCGGCCGGATCGCGCAGCACATAGCCGCGGCCCCAGACGGTTTCGATGCAGTTCCCGCCTTCGGGCGAGATTTTTTCGATCTTCTTGCGCAGTTTGCAGATGAACACGTCGATGATCTTGACTTCCGGCTCGTCCATCCCGCCGTAGAGGTGGTTCAGGAACATTTCCTTGGTCAGGGTCGAACCCTTGCGCAGGGACAGAAGCTCGATAATGCCGTATTCCTTGGAGGTGAGGTGCAGCGGATTGCCGGCCACTTCCACCGTGCGGGCATCCAGATTGACCTGGATATCGCCGGTTTTGATGATGCTTTGCGAATGGCCTTTGCTGCGGCGGACAATGGCCTGAATGCGGGCGAGCAGTTCGCGCTTGTCAAACGGCTTGGTAAGATAGTCATCCGCGCCGAAGCCGAGGCCTTTGAGTTTGCTGTCCAGCTCCGACAGGCCGGAGAGGATGAGAATCGGCGTTTCCACCTTCGCGGCGCGCAGGCGTTTCAACACCTCGTAGCCGTCCAGATCGGGCAGCATCAGGTCGAGAATGATGATGTCGTATTCATAGAGCTTGCCGATTTCAAGGCCGTCTTCACCCATATCGGTCACGTCAACGACATAGCCGTCGGATTTGAGCATCAGTTCGATGCTTTTGGCCGTGGACTGATCGTCTTCAATAAGCAGAACCCGCATTGTACCTTTTCCCCTTAATGATTCGTTAGTCTTGTTAAAGCGCTCTTTAATCCTTCATCACATTATAACACGATTGTTAATAAAGGTTAAAAAAACCGAAAATTTCCGTTACCAAAGCCCTAAAAATCAGGTTAACCAATTGATAATAAATGGATAAAAGAAATGCGCTTTTCTTGTCAAAATATGGGATAATACAAGTGGGTATGGGGATTTTTTCAAGATGAACAAGCACAACTTTATCGACAACCTGTCCAACAGCATTGACGAGCTGGCCGGTTACCAGCTTTTCGGCCGTGTGAGCAAGATTCTGGGCATGCTGGTCGAAATCGGCGGGATCGAGCGCGAATTGTCCATTGGCGACCGCTGCATCCTGACGCCCAAGGGGGCGGAGCAAATCCCCTGCGAAGTCGTCGGTTTCCGCGAGGGCCACGCGCTGGTTATGCCGTTCAAGCCGCTGGATCGCGTCGGGCTCGGTTGCCGCGCGGAAGTATCGGCGGCGCAGCCCGCGGTCTATCCCAGTTCTGCATGGCTCGGCCGCGTGATCAACGCGCTGGGCGAGCCGATTGACGGCAAGGGCCCCTTGCTGCAGGGCGAAGACCATATGCTTCTGCGCAACAAGCCGCCTGCCGCGCATGACCGCAAACGGCTGGGGGAGAAGCTGGATCTCGGCGTGCGCGCGGTGAACAGTTTCCTGTCCACCTGCAGCGGACAGCGTATGGGTATTTTCGCAGGATCGGGTGTCGGTAAATCGGTGCTGATGTCCATGCTCGCCCGTTATACGGCGGCGGAGGTCAGCGTGATCGGCCTGATCGGGGAGCGCGGGCGCGAGGTGCAGGAATTCCTCGAAGACGATCTCGGCCCCGAAGGGTTGAAGAAAAGCGTGGTGATTGTGTCCACCTCCGATGAATCGCCGCTGATGCGCCGTCAGGGCGCCTATATGACGCTGGCGGTGGCCGAATATTTCCGCGATCAGGGCAAACAGGTATTGTGCCTGATGGATTCCGTGACGCGCTTTGCCATGGCGCAACGCGAAATCGGCCTTTCGGCAGGGGAGCCGCCGACGAGCAAGGGCTATCCGCCGACGACTTTCTCCGAACTGGCGCGCCTGCTGGAACGCGCGGGGCCGGGCGTGAAAGGGGCGGGCGATATCACGGGCTTTTTCTCCGTCCTTGTCGAAGGGGACGACCATAACGAGCCGATTGCCGATGCCGTGCGCGGGATTATCGACGGGCATATCGTGCTGGAACGCGCCATTGCCGACCGCGGGCGTTATCCTGCCATCAATATCCTGCGCAGCATTTCCCGCTCCATGCCCCGCTGCCTGACGGCGGAACAGGCGGCGCTGGTGCAGCGCGGGCGCGAGGTGCTTTCGACCTATGAGGATATGGCGGAGCTGATCCGTCTCGGCGCCTATCGCCGTGGTTCCGACCCGAAGGTGGACGAGGCGATCGAGCTGTATCCCGCCCTTGAAAGTTTTCTGGCGCAAAAGCCGCAGGAGCGCACGAGCCTCGAGGAAGGCTATGCCCGCCTTGCGCAAATCCTGCAAATGGCGCCGCCCGCGGGGTAATGACACGCGATGGCCGATCTCAGCGCATTGATACGCCTGCATAAACACGAGCTGGATGAAAAACGCCGCATTCTGGGCGAATATTATTCCGAACTGGCCCTGCTGGAGCGCGACCGTCGCAATATGGAGCGCGAATTCGAGCTGGAAAAGGAAGCCGTGCGGCAAATGGACGATGTGCCCTTCACCTTTGCCGGTTATGCCGATACCATTCGCCAAAAGCGGGAAGATTTCGACAGGGCCGAAGCCGCGCTGGAAAAGAAAATAGAACGCGCCAAGGAAGACCTGATGGAAACGTTCAGCGAGCTGAAAAAATACGAAATGACGCAGGAAGAGCGCGAGCGGCTGGAGGAAGAGGAACGCCGTTTCAAAGAATCGCAGGCCATGGATGCCATCGGTCTGGAAGGATTCCGGCGCAAAACGGAAGAATGAAGCTGATCGAGAATTTTATCTGCGGCAAGAAAAACGACCCCGCGCTGTGCGAGGATATCATCGTAACCGGCGCGCATTTCTTTGCCGTCATCGACGGCGCGACGGGCAAGAACTGCCCGGATATTGCCGGTAAAACGGGCGGGCGCTTTGCCGCCGAAACCATCGCCCATGCGCTGGACGGATTACCCGCCGATATGCACGGCAAGGAAGCCCTGCGCCAGTTGACGGAGATTTTACGGGCGGCCACGGCGGCGCATCTGACCGTAGCGGAAAAAACCGAAAAACCCGCCTGTTCCCTTGCCGTTTACAGCCGTATCCGCCGCGAGGTCTGGCGCGTGGGCGATATCGGCATCCTGCTCGACGGTGCGGCACAGATGGCGGTAAAGGCGATTGACGAGGTGGCCGCCCGCGCGCGGGCGCTGATGATCGAAACCCTGCTGGCGCAGGGCATGACGGTGGACGATTTGCAGGCGGATGACAAGGGCCGCGCCTTTATCCTGCCGCTGCTGCAACAACAGCATCTTTTCGCCAATCGCGGCGGCGACAGCGTTTTCGGCTACGGCGTCATGAACGGCGATGACATCCCCGATCAATATATCGACATTTTGCCCGTTGGGGCGGCGGGGGAGGTTGTATTGGCCTCCGACGGCTACCCCGTTTTGTTGCCGACGCTGGCGGAAAGCGAGGCGTTTTTGCAAAATGTGCTGAAAAACGATCCGCTGCTGTATAGGGAATATCCCTCGACCAAGGGGTTGCAGGCGGGGCAGGTGTCGTTTGATGACCGCAGCTATTTGCGTTTTGCGGTGTAAGGCGCGGCGGGCCGGATGCTGCGGATCAGACGCTGCGGCTATGGCTGTCACCTGCATCGATATAAGCCCATTTTTCGGCGCGGGTCTGGAAACTGACGCCGCCCTGCATATGCACCTGTTCGATGCCGGCCGCAAAACGGCGCATGATTTCCTGCCGGATGTCAAAGGGCAGGGCGCTTTCGCTGCGCAGGATCAAATCCAGCCTTTTCTGGCGCAGCAACCCGTCCATTTGCATGTCGCCCATGCGGGAGAGGGACAGGTTCAGGATAAACCGCGTTGTTTTTTTGCTGCCGCCGCCTTCGCCGCCGTCCTTGTCGTCTTCCTGCTGGCGGCGGACATAGAACCGGATCTGGCTGATCTGTTCGTCATGCAGCATCGGCAGGGAAATCACGCGCCAGTCGCCGCCGACGGTATTCTGCGCCTGACGGGACAGGGATTTGAAATCCCCGCCGAGACGCTCGACCAGATCCTTGCGCCCGGCCTTGTGCAGGGATTGTAAAATATTCTCCCCCAGCCAGCTTTCGATGTTGCCGGCCCGCAAGGCGGTGAGGAAGAACAAGGTTGTCGGCGTCATGCGCGCGGCAACGGGCGCGGGCAGGGTGTTTTTCAAAAGCTGCGCGGCATTGTCCGGCTGTCCTGCCAGCACCAGCAGCGTTTCCTGCAGGGCAGGCCATGTGCGGCTTTGCAGCGGATCGAAAGACAGCGGCGGCGCGCCCGCCGTTGTCGCCGGCGGGCCGAGCGCCATGATATCGGACAGATCCATCGGCGTCAGCATCACGGCGAGCTGCGTGCCCACGGGCACGTCCGCGGGCTGTTGCAACACGATATGCCCCTCCGGCAGGGACAGAATGGGAAAACCCTTCGGCGTGACGGATTCAACCGTGGCGATCTGCGCGCCGGCGGGCAGGCTTGGCGGCGGCGCGGGCGCATCGCCGTGCGGCGGCAGCACGGAAACGATATCGACTTTCACCATGTTTTGCGGCAGGGGGGCAGCCATCACGGTTTTTGCCGCTGCGGGCACGGTGTCTGGCGTGGTCGCAGATGCAGAAATGCCGGGAAACAGGGCTTCCAAAAGCGGCAAGATGCCGCGCAGCACGGCGGCCTGCGGGGCCAGCGGATTTTGCGGCGCGGTATCGGTTGGCGGCGCGGCGGTTTGCGGGCGCGTGACCAGCGGCGTTGTATCCGTCACAGGCGCTTCCGTCGGCGCGGCGGGCGGCGCGGGGTAATAGGTGGCGAGTTCCCGCGGCGGAATGATTTTTTCGAGCGCGCCGATGACGGCGGGCTGTTGCAGGAAAGAGGTGATCTGCCGCTGCATCTGCGGCGGCAGTTTTTGCAAGGCCCCCAGCACATCCCGCGCATTCAGGATTTGCCACAATACGGGCAGCGGCACGGGCGGCAGAGCAGGCAGCGTCGCGGGCAATTGCGCCACGCCGATTTTCCGCGCGGCCTCGATAATCTGCGCCGCATTTTCCAGCGGCAGCGCGGCGGGCGGCGGTGTTTGCGCAGGCGGGGGCGTTTGTCCCTGTTGTGCGGGGGGCGGCGGGGCGGGGGGCGTTTCGGGCGGCAGGCGCAGCGCCGTATAAACCGCGCCCGCTTTGATGGGCGGCGGCTGTTCCGGCGGCGTTGCGGAAGCCGGGGGCGCGGCAGGTTTCGCCAGCTCCGATGCGGCGGCGGTTTCGGCGGCTTTTTGTTTGATGACGGTAATGGTTGCGCGCAGGCTGAGATGCTGCATTTTCAGCTCGACCGTCACCTCCGTCTCCGGCGGAATGGCGATTTTGGATTGCACGGTCAGCGTGCCTTCGGGCGTGGCAATTTTGATTTCGCCTTTTGCGCGATCAAAGCCCGTGACCTTGCCGGACAGCAGCAGCGTTTCCGCCGGGCGTGACAGATTGGGCGGCGCTTCGACAACCAGCGTATCGCGCAGCAAAGGCGTGGCCTGTGCGGCGGGTTGCGGCGTGCCGGAAGGGCGCGGGGGCGGGAAATGTGTTTCGCTCATGCCGCGCCCCTGTCCTGTGCTTATGCCAGTATTTCGGCGGCCACGCGCGCGGCGATCTGCTCCAGATCCTCTGCCGTCTCCGTGTTGGGGGAGCGGGTCAGGAACAGCGTTTGCGCGCGGATGGCGTCACGCACGCGTTTGTCCTGCCGGATGACGCCCAGCAACGGCGGGGAGATTTTCAGGAAGGTATTGCAGGCCTTCAAAAGCGTGGTATATGTGCCTTCGCCGTCCTTTTGCGTGCCGGTATTGTTGACGACAACGCGGATATTTTCCGCATGGCCGCCCGCATGGCTGAGCTTGATGAAGGCATAGGCATCGGTCAGCGATGTCGGCTCGTCCGTTGTGACGACAAAGGTATTATCGGCCGCTGCCGCCATGAACCGTACCGTACGGTCGATGCCGGCACCAAGATCGATGACGATGGCATCGTAATTTTTCAGCAGCATGCGCAGCTGTTCGACGATTTCCTGCAAACGCGGCACGGTCAGCGCGGCCAGGGTGCCGTGGCCGGAGCGGCCCGCAATCACGTCAAAACCACCGTCGGCGTAATGCTCCACCACGCGTTCCATGGCAAGATTGCCTTCGATCACGTCGTTGAGATCGTGTTTGGCCATCAGTCCCAGTTGCACGTCCACGTTGGCAAGGCCGAGGTCGCCGTCGAACAGCAAAACTTTTTTGCCTGCCTTGGCCAGCGCGTGGCAAAGCGTGATGGAAAACCATGTCTTGCCCACGCCGCCCTTGCCGGAGGCGACGGCGATCAGCCGTTGTGCGCGGCGCGGCGCGGCTTGCGGCGGAACATCGGTGGAAACGGTGTCGTCGGTGCGCGTGGTCATGGGTTACCTTCCTTTCGCTTTTGTCGCGGCCTGCGCGGGCGCGGGCAGGTGCGGCAACAGCAGCGCCGCCAGTTTGTGCGGCGTGAGATCGATGATGCCGTGCGCCACCTGCGGCGTATGGCTGGCCGTGCCGAGGGCAAGGCCCGTTTTGGCGGCGGCGCTGAGAATGCCGCCAAGGCGGCGGGCAAAATCAAGACGCGTGGCGATCAGGTTTTTCACGCCCAGCACGTCGAAGGTCATGGCGATTTCGGCGGCTTCCTCCGCATCCATGCCCGCAGGCATGACCAGTGCGGCATCCATATCGCCTGTCGCCAGCAGCTTGGCCAGGAACTTCATTTCCAGCGGATCGAAGGGGTTGAGTCCGCCCGTATCGATGATGACATCGGCGCCTTGCGCTTTTTTAAGGATCTCCTGCAACTCTGCCGCGCTTTCGGCCTGATAAAGCGGCAGCTCCAGAATGTTCAGAAAGGCGGAGAGCTGCTCCACCCCGCCCGCGCGGGCGATATCGGTGGTGACGATAACGGGTTTTTTGTTATGCAGGACGGCATCAGTCGCGAGCTTTGCCGTCATCAGCGTTTTGCCCGCGCCCGGCGGCCCGGCCAGAATAACGGGGCGGCGCGGGACGGCGGGATCATGCGGTTCGTTGAAGGCAAAACTGCGCGCCAGCCCCTTGGCCAGCGCCTTGACGGGGTCGCCCGAGCCGTCCAGCGCGGCGGCATTGATGATTTTTTCGCTGATCGCCGCAGGCACGCGGTGTTTCAGCATGGTATCGGTAATGATCTCGATGACCTCGTCAGGATCGTAAGTATGCGCGGCGGGGGCGGGTTCCTCCACGGGTTTGCCGGCCCTTTGCGGCGGCACGGCAGCGGGGGCATCGTTGCTGAAGACCGCCTCGGGCGAGGGGGGGATCTGTTCGACGGCGGCGGTGATGCGCACCCAGCCGCTGGCTTCCTCCTTGGTCGAGACGATGATGGCATCATCGCCCAGCGCGTCCTTGACCTGCCGGAGCGCATCCTGCATCGATTTGGCATGAAAAGATTTAAGCCGCATTTATATCCCGTTCGTTCTTCCTGCGCCCCGCATCAGGTAATCTGCGCCAGCGTTTTGATGCGCGCGCGGGGATGAATTTCGTTTTGTGACATGATGATCGTTTGCGGGCGGAAACGCTCGATGATGGAGCGGACATAGGGGCGGATGCCGGGGCTGGTGAGCAGCACGGGGGCCTCGCCCTTCATCGCCATATCTTCGTATACCGCGCGGACGGACTGGATGAATTGCTGCAAACGCGTCGGCGCCATGGCCAGCTGGCGGTCCTCGCCCTGGCCGACAAGGGATTCCGCAAAGGCCTGTTCCCAGTCGCCCGACAGGGTGACGAGCGGCAGGACACCCGCATTGTTGCTGTGCTGGTCGCACAGCTGGCGCGCCAGGCGCGTGCGCACATGTTCGGTCATCATGGTGACGTTGGCGGTAAAGCCGCTGGCCTCGGCCACGCCTTCCAAAATGGTGGGCAAATCGCGGATGGAAACGCGCTCCGCCACCAGATTTTGCAGCACGCGTTGCAGCCCCGTGATGGTGATCTTGGCCGGAATGACGTCGGCGACGAGTTTCTGGTGGCTGTCGGGCAGTTCGTCCAGCAGCTTTTGCGTTTCGCCGTAGGACAGAAGATCCGGCATATTGTCCTTGATGATCTCCGTAATATGCGTCGTGACGACGGTAGAGGGATCAACCACCGTATAGCCGCGGAAATGCGCTTCCTCGCGGTAATCCTGATTGAGCCACATGGCGGGCAGGCCGAAGGTCGGCTCGCGCGTTGCCTCGCCGGGCAGGTCGATGGCCTCGCCCGTCGGATTCATGCACAGCAGCATGTCGGGGCGGATTTCGCCGCGGCCGGCCTCGATTTCCTTGATGCGCACGACATAGGTATTGGCGGGCAGTTGCAGGTTGTCCTGAATGCGCACGGAAGGCAGGATGAAGCCCATATCCTCCGCCAGCTGCTTGCGCAGGCCCTTGATCTGCTCGGTCAGGCGGCCTTTTTCGGGGTTGTTGACCAGCGGCAGCAGGCCGTAGCCCAGTTCCAGACGGATGGTATCGATGGCAAGGGATTTGGCAATCGGTTCTTCCGCCACGGGCGCTTTTTCGAGCGCGAGCTGCTCGGCTTTTTCCTTGGCGACCTTGGCCTTTTTGGCGTTTTCAAGGTTTTGCCATGCAAAGAAACCTGCAACGCCGCCCATGAAGAAAAAGGGCAGCATCGGAATGCCGGGCATGAGGCCGAGGAAGAACATGGCCAGCGCGCAAAGAACCAGCGCCTGCGGATATTTGCTCAGCTGGGCGAAGATCGCCTTGTCGGCGGAGCCTTGCACGCCCGCCTTGGAGACCAGCATGCCCGCCGCGACGGAAACGATCAGCGCGGGGATCTGGCTGATGAGACCGTCGCCGATGGTCAGGTGCGTATAGGTATCGGCCGCTTCCCCCAGCGGCATATCGTTTTGCGCGATACCGATGACCATGCCCGCGATGATGTTGATGAAAACGATCAAAAGCCCCGCGATGGCATCGCCGCGCACGAATTTCGCGGCACCGTCCATGGCTCCGAAGAAGGTGCTTTCCTGTTCCAGTTCCAGACGGCGGGCCTTGGCCGTGGCTTCGTCGATAAGCCCTGCGGAAAGATCGGCATCGATGGCCATTTGCTTGCCGGGCATGGCATCAAGGCTGAAACGCGCGGCGACTTCCGCAATACGGCCCGCGCCCTTTGTCACGACCACGAAGTTGACGATGGTCAGGATGGCGAAAACGATAATACCGATGACGATATTGCCCTGCATGACAAAGCCGCCGAAGGCTTCGATCACATGCCCGGCCGCATCCTTGCCCTCGTGCCCCTCGGCCAGAATCAGGCGCGTGGAGGCAAGGTTGAGCGCCAGGCGCATCATGGTGGCGACCAGCAGGATGGTGGGAAAGGCGCTGAGGTCCAGCGGACGCTCGATAAACAGCGCCGTCATCAGGATCAGCACCGAAAAGGCGAGGGAGAGCGCAAGGCAAAGGTCCAGCATCCAGCTGGGCATGGGCAGGATCAGCGCCGTCAGGACGGCCACAATGCCGACGGCGAAAATAATATCGCCGCGCAGGCGGAACTTGCCGCCGCCGAAACTTGCTGTGGTTGTACCCGTATCGGCCATGGTTATGCGCTACTGCTCCCTGTGCTGGGGATGGGGATGCCCGCTTCGCTGTATTCCTTCAGCTTGTTGCGCAGGGTGCGGATGGAAATGCCCAGAATGTTTGCCGCATGGGTGCGGTTGCCAAGGCAATGGTCCAGCGTGTTCAGGATCAGTTCGCGCTCCACTTCCGCCACGGTGCGGCCGACAAGTGCGGCGGCAGGCGCATCGCCCGCGGGTTGCGCGGCAGAGGCGGCGGGGGCTGTTTCCGGCGGCGCGGCGGCAGGTTGCAAAATCTCGGTCGTTTTCTGGCCGGCGAGCATGATGGCGTTCGGTTCGATCTCCGCTTCCTGCGAAATCAGCACGGCGCGGTGCATGGCGTTTTCCAGCTCGCGCACGTTGCCGGGCCAGTGATGCGTTTGCAGTTTCCGAATGGCGGCTTCGGAGAGTTTTTTCTTCGGCATGCCGTTATGTTCGCTGTACTTGTCGGCAAAGAGGGCGGCCAGCGCGGGAATATCGCCCGGGCGGTCTTTCAGCGACGGCAGCTCCAGATTGACGACGTTGAGACGGAAGTACAAATCCTCGCGGAACTGTCCGGCCTTCACGGCGGCCTGCATGTCGCGGTTGCTGGTGGCGATCAGGCGGATATCCACCTTGACCGGCGCGGTGCCGCCGATGCGGTCGATGACGCGTTCCTGAATGGCGCGCAGCAGTTTGGCCTGCAACGCGGGGTGCATCTCGCTCACCTCGTCGAGCAGCAGGGTGCCGCCGTTGGCTTCCTCGAACTTGCCGATGCGGCGCGCGATGGCGCCGGTGAAAGCGCCTTTTTCATGGCCGAAAAGTTCGGATTCCAGCAGGTTTTCGGGAATGGCGGCGCAGTTGAGCGAAATGAAAGGGCCGTTACTGCGCTTGCTTTTCTGGTGGATGTAGCGCGACATGACCTCCTTGCCCGTGCCGGATTCACCGGTGATGAGCACGGTGGCATCCGAGGGCGCGATGCGGTCGGCGATTTGCAGCACGGCCTTCATCGCGGGATCCGATGCGATCATCGTGCTGCTTTCCTCCGTAATCGCCTGCAAAACGGCGGCGATCAGCTCGGCATCGGGCGGCAGGGGAATGTATTCCTTCGCGCCCGCCTTGATGGCCTTGACGGCGGCGGCGGTGTCGTTGTCGATACCGCAGGCGACGACGGGGGCGGCAATGCGCTCGGTTTCCATCTGGGCGATCAGGCCGGGGATATCCTGCTTGACGTCGATCATGATCAGATCCGCGCCCTTGCCGTTGCGCAGGGCGCCCATGGCCTGTTCGACATCCTCGCAATGCGTGACTTTCGCCCCGCGGGCGATGGCGATTTTACCGGCGGTGCTGATTTGACCATTAAGGCTGCCGACAATCATCAGGCGCATGGTTTCATACTTCCTTGTTCTTTATCTCACGTCGCATAGTTCCGCCGCCTTGCGGAGGGCGCGGCATCATGCCCTCCCGAAAGGCGGGGCGGGGATCAGCTGTTGCGGTCGGACTTGACGATTTCCGTCATGGTGACGCCAAGGCGGTCTTCCACCACAATCACCTCGCCGCGCGCGACAAGGCGGTTGTTGACGTAGATGTCGATGGATTCACCCACCTTGCGGTCCAGTTCCACCACAGCGCCGCGGCCCAGTTTGAGCAGCTGGCTGACCTGCATGGAGGCTTTGCCCAGAACGGCGGAAATCTGCACCGGAATGTCGTATATCGCGTCGATGTCCTTTTTGCGGACTTCGGTGACCGTCTGCTGTTCGACTTCTTCGAACTCGACGCTGTTGTTCGGATCTTCTGCCATGGTTCAAACTCCCCGTTTCATGTTATGTGGCATTCCTGAATCTTTTTAGGAATATGGTTTATTCGTTTTTGCCGTCCAGCGTGGTCTTCATGGCGGCAAAGCTTTTGGCGAATTCGCCTTCGATCTGGGCGAAAAGACGCTCGTAGAGACGCTCTGCGCCGCCGTCCGCCCATTCGACGCGGCAATCGCTCGGCCCCATCGCGTCATCCGCGATCAGGATCAGCTTGCCCGCAAAGCCGCGTTGCAGGGCCAGCTCATCCGCGCGCGCCTTCAGCGCATCCAGATGTTGCGTCGGCACGGTAACGGCGATGCGCGGCTCGTCCTTGCGCACGTCGAGGTTTTCGATGATCACGCGCTCGATTTCCTCCAGCGCGGCTTTTTGCGCGAATTGCGGCAATAATTTATGCGTCACGCGCAGCGCCAGCCTGGTGGCCTGCATCATGTTCTCGATCTCGCGGCGCTCTTCTGCGGCGATCAGTTGTTCGATCATGCCGATCATGTTTTCGACAAGGTCGGCAAGGCGTTTTTCCTGCGCGGCCTGCGCCTCGGCGGCGCCTTCCGCCCTGCCTTGCGCATAGCTCTGGTTCTTGGCCAGCAGCAGCTGCTCCTCGGAATAGGTGACGGCGACCGGTTCGGGTTCCGGCTGCTTGTCGAAGTCGTTGGTGTCGAACAGGAACTTCTTCATGTTTTCGCCATCATTTTTAGTAGATGAGCTCATCTTCATCCTTGGAGGTGACAATCGTGATTTCGCCGCGGTCGGCAAGGTCCTTGGCGGTATTGACAAGGCTTTGCTGCGCTTCCTCGACTTCCTTCAGGCGGACGGGGCCCATGGCGGCCATGTCTTCCTTCATGATCTTGCCCGCGCGTTCGGACATGTTGGAGAAGAAGAGATCCTTCATCGCATCCGATGCGCCCTTCAGGGCGATGGGCAGTTTTTCCTTGTCGGCGGAACGGATAAGCGTCTGGATCGCGCCCGGATCAAGCTTGCCGAGGTCTTCGAAGGTGAACATCAGGCTGCGGATCTTTTCGGCGGATTCGGGGTTGCGTTCCTCCAGCGAGGACATGAACTTGCCTTCCACGCTGCGTTCCAGATTGTTGAAGATTTCCGCCATGATCTCGTGACTGTCGCGACGGCTGGCGCGCGACAGGTTGGGCATGAATTCCGTGCGCAGCGTTTTCTCGACATCGTCGAGGACTTCTTTTTGCACGGCCTCCATGCGCAGCATGCGCATGACGACTTCCATTGCAAAACCTTCGGGCAGCAGGGCCAGCACCTTGGCCGCGTGTTCGGGCGTGATCTTGGACAGGACCACGGCCACCGTCTGCGGATATTCCTTTTGCAGATAGGTGGAGAGGATTTCCTCGTTCACATTGGACAGCTTTTCCCACATGGTGCGGCCGGCGGGCCCGCGGATTTCTTCCATGATGGAATCGACTTTTTCCTTGCCCAGCACCTTGGCGAGCAGGCGTTCCGTGCTGTCCAGCGTCCCGACGAGGGAATTGGTGGAGGTAATGCTCTCCGCAAATTCGATGAACAGGCGCTCCACCACGCTGGAGCTGACCTTGCCGAGGTTGGACATGGTGTGCGACAGGCTGAGGATTTCCTCTTCATCCAGCTGCTCGAAAATCTTGGCGGTATATTCCTCGCCGAGAGAGAGGAGGAGGATGGCGGCTTTTTCCGTGCCGGTCAGTGTGCGGTAATCTTCGCGGACGCGCATCGTTTAACTCTCCTGTGACATCCACTGGCGGATGACGGAAACGGTTTCGTTCGGGTGGCTGGTCACCAGCTCGCTGATTTTCTGCACGCTGGAGGCTTTGACCTTGCCTTCCACCGCGTTCATATCGACCATGCTGTCAAGGCCGGGCTGTACGCCGCCTTCCATGCCGGGGGGCAGCATGCCGGCAGGGCCGGCCAGTTGCGGCTGCATCTGGCCGCCGGGCAACATGGCGGGCATGTCGTCGGCGTGATGCGCGCTGTCCTGCGCGGCCGATTTGGCAGCTGCGGCAAAGTGGGTGATGAGCGGGCGGAACACCGCCAAAATCGCCAGCACCGCCACCAGCGCCAGCGCCAGCGTTTCGGCAAGGCCGATCAGCTCGGCGCGTTCAAAGCCCATGATAAGGTGCGTATCGGCCGCACCGTCAAAGAAATCGCTTTCGGCGAATTGCATGTTCAGCACTTCCACAGTATCGCCGCGCATGTCGTCATAACCGACGGCGGATTTGACGAGGGTGGCGATTTTATCCAGTTCTTCCTGCGAGCGGGGCACGTAAATGCGCGGCGGCGTCCAGTTGTCTCCCGCGCCTTGCGGTTTGACGGCGTTCGGGTCGGGCTCATAGCGGCCATCCACCACAACGGCGACGGACAGGCGTTCTACCTGACCGCCTGCGCGCACAACGTTTTCCGTCGTTTTGCTGATTTCAAAGTTGGTGACTTCTTCCGTGCGGTTGCTGCTGTTGCCGGAGGTGCTGTTACTATTGTTGCCGGGCAGGCCGGGCAGGTTGGTCTGCACCGAAACCGGCGCATTGGCGGAAGCGGAATGGTCCACGCTTTCATCCGTGACGGTCTGCGTGGAGCGCACGACCTGTCCTTCGGGGTCGTAGGTTTCGGAATTGCGGCTGACGATGTCGAAGTTCAGCTGTGCCGCCACGGTCGCGCGCACCTTGCCGTAACCGACGACGCGGGAAACCATATCCTCCACGGCGCGGGTCATGCGCTGTTCGTAATTCATGCGCATTTCATCACCCGTGCGGGCGGTAGTGGCGCTGTCGGCGCTTTCTTCCCCGCGGGCCAGCAGATTGCCGCTCTGGTCGATGATGGCGACATTTGCGGCCTTCAGCTGCGGCACGGCGGCGGCAACCAGATGCTGGATTGCCTGGATTTGCTCGCTGCTGATGCTGTTGCTGCGCAGGTTCAGGAAGACGCTGGCGCTGGCACGGCGGTTTTCACGGCTGAACAATTCGCGCTGCGGCAATACCAGATGCACGCGCGCGCTTTTGATCGGTGTCAGCGTGCTGATGGTGCGGGACAGTTCCCCTTCCATCGCGCGCAGCTGGTTGATGTTCTGGCGGAAGCTGGTGCCGCCGCCGAAGCTTTCTTTCTGGTCGAAAATCTCGTAGCCCATGGAGCCGCTGCGGGGGAGGCCTTCCTCGGCCAGCAGCATGCGCGCGCGTCCGACATCTTTTTGCGGCACGGAAACCTGCGTGCCGTTGTCGTTCAGGCGGTAAGAGATGCGCGCGTTATCCAGCTTGGCCGCAATTTCCGTTGCGTCCGATGCGGCAAGGTCGCTGTAGAGCAGGGTCATGCTGGGCGTGCTGCCGCGCGCCGTGATGAAAATGAAAAAGATGATGAGGCCGAACAGCGTCAGCGTCATGATGATCAGGCGCGCAGGCCCAAGATTTTTCAGCGTCTCAAGAAAAGAATCCACGTTCGCTCACCTTGCTTTGAAAGATTCAAAGAAGGGAATCCCGGCGTATAGATAGAACATATTAGAAACCCGAAACCCCACTTCTACACATTAACGAATTTTCGGCGACTAGGCAAATTTTGCCTGCTTTTTGAAAATCCGCAGATATCCCCTTGTTGTCATTCAATATCCGTGCCTCGGGTGGATACATATTGATCATATAGGAATTTTATTGCGATTTATATAACAAATCATTGTTTTTTATAAATATTTTATGGATTTGCCGGATGTCAAAAGTAAATAAATGGTTAATATTTAATTAACAAAGTATTAATGAAATAATAATAGGTCGAAATGGCTAAAAATCCAATAAAATGCCTTATTTATAAGCGTTTTTTACTTGAAAATTGGCGTCATATTCGCTAATATAGAAAGTGTAGGAGTGGGTTACCTGTAGGGGGTAACTCTTAATCGTGCGATAGGATCATAGGATATGATTGACGCTGTCGGCACATGGTCGGTTCAGAGCGCTGCTCTGAGGGGGAACCCTCAGAATGCGGTGTCTTTTGCATCCGCCACGGGCAACAGCGGTGCGGATCTCTATGCCAATATGCCCAAGCTGGGCACGCGTTTGTATGTGCGGATCGACAGCGCTGCCGAGCGCGCCATTCTGGAAGTCCGCTCCAGCGATACCGGCGAAGTGGTCAATCAATATCCGTCCGAAGCGCAGATCAAGGCCTTCCAGCGTGCGGAAAAACTGGCGGCCGCCCGTGCCGAGCAGGAAGCCGCCCGCGCCGCGCGCGCGGCGACAACGGGGCGGGATATTAAGGCCCGACCGCAGCAACACGATACGCAGGCGCCGGCGCCTGTGCAACCCGCATCGGCTCACGAAACCAGTGTCATTGCTCCCGTTTCCGATACGCCTGCCGTGCCGGAAACTTCCGCTTCCGGCAGCGGGGAGAGCGGCCAATCCATTTTCGCATAAGAGCTGTCAGGGATGCCGCAGCAGGCACCCCGTCGGGGTGCTTTTTTTATGGTCTGTGGGTCTGCCCGGACATGACGCGGGCGAGGGGCGCATGCACACAAACTCCCCGTCGCTTCGGCGGGGCTCTCAGGGCTTTTTAAAGGGCTTTCGAAAAATCAGATCAGGTTGTCGGTCGGATCGGTGGCGGCGGGCGGCGTTTCCGGTGTTTTGCTTTCCGCCGCTTTGGGTTGCCGCATCAGGCCTGCCGCGATATTGCGGTTGATTTCGATCAGGGCGCTGATTTTTTCCGGCGTCGTATCGACCAGAATATCCGTGGAGCGTTTGAACAC